>Ga0209204_1001896_pt1 | contig 18276 bp, 14 predicted proteins | sample AD_JPNMR2_MetaG_FD_184425 | JGI IMG/M metagenome (GOLD analysis project Ga0209204, IMG submission 184425) | Active sludge microbial communities of municipal wastewater-treating anaerobic digesters from Japan - AD_JPNMR2_MetaG (SPAdes) (version 2) | ecosystem: Engineered > Bioreactor > Anaerobic...
TGCGTTAAACGGTGTTAATGACAATCCCATTGGTCATGCAATTATAAATGTAGTTAATAATCTTAATCGGATTTTGCAAACTATACGTAAAGGTCAATTTGTAACATTGGGCGAGTTAATGCGGCAAGCGGAGGAGTTAAGGGTTAAGATAGTGGCTCAATCGGCACCTCCAATTGAACCAACTCCTCCGAGAACGTCTACCGCAAATGTCGAGGAAGGTAAGAATCTTATCAATAAGATTGCTGGCGAGACACGTGATGAGTATGCCAGGACTAAAACACTTGCAAAAACGCAACTAGACTTATGGCAAAACTTTATTGCTCAATTTGCCCAAGCATTTGGTATAGACCATGAATTTGTTACGCAGGCGATTAATGATTACAATTCCTTTATGGATGAGTTGGGTGCTACTAACTTTAAAATTACAATTGATACAATTAAGTTTATGGTAGATGGAATGAATGCCGAAGATTCTTCGACATCCACAGACGAATCCACACCCACACTTTCTGCCGAAGATCAGAAGTTAAAGACTATTGAGGGTATTGAGAGTGTACTTTTAGACCTTACGCATAAAATTGATGCAGGTACTGCTACGGAACAAGATGTGTTAGATTGTTTTATGCGAATAGCCCGAGCCGCAGCCCTCAATGGTCTTGGTAGCGATCCGCTAGGTCAAGCGGTAATGCGTGTGTTTAATGATTATAATAAGTTATTTGAAATAGCGTCAGGTAAGAAGAATACAGTTCCGTTGAACAAATTAATTGAAGAAGCCGATAGAATAAAGGCTACACTACCGACTGCGTCTACGCCTACGCCAACGCCTACTCCGTCTACGCCTACGCCAACGCCTACTCCGTCTACGCCTACGCCACGTAACACTACAAAATTGTATAAAACCGTTACAGAGGACTACTACGTAGCAATAATGGAGGCTTTTGAAGACGAGAAGCCACCTAAGGCTAACGATCTTGCAAAATGGCGTGATAATATTATTGAAGCCCTTAACATCTTTGGTGCTAGTGGTACGGATAAGGGTGACGGCGTACGATATATCGCTGAACGATTTAATGAACTTGTTACTAAATTTTACAGCCATAAGCCTGAATTACTTATTGAGTATAAGACTACAGGTTCCGTAACAAATAAACTTGAACCTGTAACTAAAGCGATGGAAAAAGAAGCAGGTGTGCCGCCATCCAAAAAGCAATCGACGACAACGACGCCGCCTTCTAGTTTACCTACTGGAACACCGCAAACATTTAAGCCTAAAACTACGCCTACGTCAACGCCTACATCTACGGTTGAAGAACGTACGGTTGAAAATGCTGACAAAACAGTTAACGAAGAGAGTGATTTGACTTATGGCGATGTCGATGATATTACTACGTCCATAGGTTTTGCGATGGACGAGCGTAGTATAAAGGCACGTGCTAATGAGTTAATTGTTCATCTTGAACAACACCTTAATAAACACGGTGTCAGTTTCAAGAAAAATAATAAATATACAATACCAATTACAATCCATCCAAGCCTGCCAAAGGTTTATGTAAGTGCTGAAGGTGTGGCAAAGGATAATGCCAATAGACTTAAAGAACTTAACAGAGCCCTGCGTAAATCAAAGGCAGTTCAAAGTTTAATCGACTGGGCTGATAAACTCCAGACTGGTGCACCTGATGCAGACTTTTTAGATGACATTAGATTTCAAATACGGAATGCAATTAATCGTATTAATGAAATATTTGAACGCCATCCTCTTATCGGTAGCGATGCGATGATTGATAAAATTAATTTGATTATTAATGGTGCGTATGACAAAAGTGATGATACCGATATTGATGGTTTGGTTAATTTGTTTAAGGCTTATAGAACTCTACAAAATTTCTATGGGGAATCGCTTAAGCCATTAACCCCTGTCTATAAACATATACCCAGACCAAACGTCGGCAACTTGGTACAACGAACTGTACATGAACTTAACGCTTTACGTGTGTTGAAAACTGAAAAGGAATATGAACATGAAATTATTAAAGCCGCTGCAAAGGCTAAAAAGAAGATTAGTGAAGGCATGCTACCGTTATTTGACGTCGATGCGCTTGCTAATCCAGAGTCAAAAGTTGGAAAGGATTGGTTTAAACATTTAGTCGCTAACATAAGATTCGTGAAAATTAGACCAAAACTCAGAAGTGGAGAACCGTCTGCTATTAATAGTGATGTTACTAAATTAGAAAGACAGTTATCAACAAGTACTAATGTAGCGGCACGTAATAAGGCATTAATTGGCTTATTGGAACTTTATAGAGGTCTTCGAATGTCACTAAAGAACGATTACGGTGACATTACACAGTTACTATCTAACTTTACCATTGAAGATTTAATGCCCGATGAATACGACTTTTATCCAAAAAATCCTAACGCTCGTACATTGTTGGATGAACTTTACCCTGAAGGTTACCACATTACGCAGGTCTATAATAAAGCAAACAATTACCTTGAACTTATACAAATACAAGCGAGAATCGAAAATATATTAACCAGTGTACGTCCATTGTATGGTAATGCTGATATATTAAATCTTAAAGGTTATGTTGAATACTCTCCAATCACAAAAACACGTGTTAATCCTGCGGCAGTAACTTATCAAGGTAGTGATTTTACGTTGGATAAATTCGACGAACTATCACAAGATAAGAAAGATGTGATAAATAATTTTACTACAGAACTGCGTTCACATATTGGCGATGCCATCAATCCTGATGATTTAAAATTAATCACATATAGACTAGTCGTACATCCACGTGGACCTGATATTAACGTTGATGATCTTAGTGAGATTGATAAATTTGCCAATCAGGTACGCAAATTCTCCGACCAGGTTGAACGTGTAATTAACCGTTTAAATCCTGGTATCGAAGCACAGCGTGGTACGTATAACACCTTACGCATGCTTGCAGATAACTTCAATGCCACAATGAAAGCATATTACGACTTTGATCCTGATGTTGAAGGTGAACGTCGTAATCAAGCCGAATTGATGGAATTTGAATCGAAGTCGCAAACGTTGGAAGAGTTATCACAACTACCTGCTATAGACGAGATTCAAGATGCGTCACTGCAGGCAATCAATGCCTTCAGTGCGTTGGTACGTTCATATCTTGACCACAATAAACGGTTTGTTCCAACTGCATTACCATTCTTTAGGGAGTTGGTCAATAGTGTAAACATACTATATAACATAGGTAATGAGAATCCAGCCAATCAAGAAGACGTTGACAAGACTATTGAAATATTAGACTCAATGTTTAAGCGACGTTCGTCTACTGTATATGGTTTATTGCCGTCAATGAAACGATTGCCGTATACATATGATGATGTGTATAATGTGTTTAGTTTAAGTAAGAAACTTTCCGGGTCAACGAAAGAAGTTAATAAACATTTAGTTTCAAGAATAATTCGTTATACTAGTGGAATGTCTTCTGAATATGCAATTAATACTACCAAAGGCACAGCCGCATATCGTAGACTTAACAGATTGATTAGTCAATTAGAAAAACAAGCAGATGTTCTTAGAACACATGCTGAATATGGCAGTCCTGAAGCCGCAAAAGCGTTAAAGATACTTAGAAACATTATTGATTATCTCACTAAACTCAACATATTCGTAATAGACGCATTGGTGCCTGGTGTACAATTATCACCAGTGCAAACCCCACTTAGACCGTTTAAACGGACCATCAATGACGTTAAGACAATTGTAACTGAAAGTGAAAGCGCACTTACTGATGAGTTAATTAAGCATGCCAAGCATGTGGATTACGATGAAGAATTACCTGCATTAGGACCTGTACACGATTACCTTGAAGGCGTTAGGGTAATTAAACCAGCAGTTAAAACTCTTTCATATATCCCTGAAACACCACAACAGCATGTGCCTATAAACTATTATCAATCAACATATACACGTACTAGTTTGGCTAAAATGGTTCGAGAAGCCCACTATAAGAGTATGCGTAAAAAGACTAAATTGAATTTAACATACCCATTAGCAGTAGAAGCAATTGATAGACATAACATGATGTATCCACTACCTCCTGGACACTATAGATTTTTTGCATTGTTTTCTAACGTCGACCCTAATTACTATGGCGTGTTTATGAACCAAGCGTCATTCATATCTACGCTAACGTTATTTATGAAGAGCAAGAAAAGTCTTCGCATTGGTGCTATAGACTTAAACCTTGATCAAATCAAGGTATTACTTAAATATAATAGCGTTGAGAGGTTTAGAATCGATACACGTAAACTAGGTATTCCTATTCAGGAAATTATTGTAAATGCGAATGAAAAGAACGTTAAAAAACTTTTAAAATCCTGTAACGTAAAGGAAATTACTGACGATAACTTTGATGACGCTTTGAAGTTTATGTATAAATACATTGAACCCGTTGAAAGTAGTCCAGATACAGTTTTATTATCACCAGAAACAATTGACAACATGGTACGGGCTACATACGATGCGATTAAAAACATTCAATCTGAAACTGAACGTGCACGACAAGTAGGTATATTTCTAAACTACTGTAAAAGCATACCCCAGATGCGAGCATCATTGGAAAAAGTACTTAGCACTGAGAACGACGTTGCATTTGCAATAGGATTCCCTGGTTACGAAGAAGATTTTAGAAACATGGAATTGAACTACGCACGGTTTGCGTTAACTAAACTTCCTTATTACATCCATCGACTAATTGGTCCAACGAAACTAGAATCTACACAAGGATATAGGACACGTTACGGTAACCATTTCATGCGTGATGTTCTACAGTTCATTTCAAACAAATGGTTTAAAATTAACAAGTCGGTTCAAACACCAACGAATTTGCTTAATATGATTAGCGGTGAAAACCTACCAACAGCCGCTAGGGAACTTTTTAAACAATTTACAATTGAGATCAATCCTAATATCGAACAACCATACATAGTATCTAACAATTACGTCATTGCTAAATCCTACAACGCTGTTGAAAACTTTGTACGACGAGCGTTAATTGATAACCAACCTATAACTCCTTACACCGTTTCACTTGATCGTGCAAGGAAATCATACGCTACCGTGCCGATTAATATGCAACGTATTATGAAACTAAAAGTACCATCTGAAGATACGTTAACCATGTATGAACTAGTTAATTATATGGACCTTGACAGTAAAGAACAAGATATTGCACTAGGCAGTTTACGCTATTACGACAACATCTCACGTCCAATACTTGCACACATAACGAGAATACTTGAAGAACGTGATGAGATACTTGACTATCTACGTACAGCACGAGACGTAGATTTACAAAACATGATGTTAGACAAGTTAAACCTGTACAATTACCTATTAGCGGCTATGTACAGGGCTCACATGATACAAAAAGGATACATCGGTCCATTCTGGTCAAACACGATAATTGATGAATCTACGGAGGGATTTAAAGTCTACACAAGCGATGGCGGATTGGTCTTGTACGCTAACTATCCGCACACTACAATGCCAATTGCAGATGTAGTTAAGCGTATCGATTGCCAAGCAAACGATGTACCGACGATTGACGCATTTTACGTTGACTTAACGTCAGCCCTCTATGTAGAAGACTTCAACGCTTTCGCCGATCCACACTACTTAGATAAATACAACCAAATCCACAATACACGACATACGGCGTTGGTCTACGCCTCACCGAAGACCGTTGTAATAAAAGTATACGACGCCGACGCAGTTAAATACGCAGAACCTTACAACACCTTAACGCTTGATATTTGGAACAACGAACCTAACATTATTGATGTATCCAGTGAGGAAAATCAAAGAGGGGCTATTGCAAGTGGAATTATTGGATTTGCTAAAGAAGAGGACATGCGTAAGAAGCGCATTGTTGAACGCTTGTTGGAGGAAGCCAATGTTCGTGGAATCGATGCAGCCCATGTACTTACGTTAAGTCCAATGAGTGCAGTATCGTACATCGTATTAGCAAAACAGAATCAAGAATTCGCTGACCGACTTACTGCTATTAGCAGTGACCAGTCGCTTTCAGACAGTCAAAAGGCTATACTAACGCTACAACTTAGTGAACGTAGTGAAAGTCTACGTGATAAAATGTTCTCTGTAGCCAGTGATGCGGGTAGGACACTACGTCTACATCAAATGGAAATCACTGGTAACTTGGTTAAAGAGTTTGCTATTAACCTTCGTAATCTACTTAAGCAAAACAACCTTTCCAGTGCTCACGGCGAGGCTATCTTGGGATTAAGCAGACAAATGACTGTTGCTGATTGGGCTCTTTTAATGGATACATTAACCAAATTAAAGAGTCAAAAGGCACACGTCAGGCTTGGTGATTTAACAAATCTATTAGTCAAAGCCGTAAACAATAACGTAAGACTTAACTATATACAAAAACAAGTCCTATCGCAATTAGCGTATGGAAACATTAACGAACGCACAATAGCAGAAGCGTTGTTAGTATTAGATAGAACTGCTAGTTGGCGTACGTTGGTTAGCAGTTATATCTACGGCATGTCCATGTCCAATCCCGAAGGACGAATTAACGACCTTCGCAGTAATCTATATAACTATCTCTACAATCTATACATTAAGAAATTCGGCGACGCCACCGTCGATATGCTAACTGTAACAGCCAAACGTCTAATGGGTAATAAAGATGTCCAACGTAAACACTTCTATCGACAACTACTAGTCTTCCCATTCCACGAACTCGGTACAGGTATTAGCGAAGCATTTAGAACAATGTTCTGGAAAATCGATCGACTAGAAAGAGATACTAAGTACCATGAGGAATTCGCTAGTGGCATATTGTTGACTGACGTATGGCTTAAACACGGTGGACCGTTCCGTCGAAATGCCGCAAAAGCGTTAACGCTTTTCACTAACATGGCATCTGCAATGGACATCCTTGTAAAATGTTTAGCCATTAGTACATACACCAGGCAACAATTCAAAGCCTATCAATATCACAAGAAACACGGAACTGTGCAGCCGTTCCAAGAACAATATGTTGAACTTATCGCTGACATGTCTCGTCCAGAATCGGAAAAGGAACGTCAAGAGTTAATTGACCTCTACAAAACTAAATCTCTTGGTGAACTGTTTGTAACAGGTTCAATTCTATTTGCCAACAAAGTCACCTTCCAAGAACATATAGAACCTCTCATCAGACACATAATGGAATTCCGTGATTGGTTTGACGACAAACTCATACGTTACGCAAAAATTCCAATCCCACTTGCACGATTACGCCTACCATTCATCCCCGTCGCTTGGAACATGGTCAAGTTCGGCATACGTCATACACCTGCATTAGGTTTAATACCAGGTGCTGGTCCATACATTTCGCCACTTGGCATCTTGCTTGGCGTCGGCGGATCACGCATTTTGTTAAACGACTCTCTTAGCGACATAGCCGTCCAACAATTACTTGGAATGATGGGCACATACTTTATCGCATCGATGTTGCAAACAGGCTTCTTAACTGGCGCACCGCCTGACGACGACCGTCAACGTGAACTTGAACGTGCAGCGGGAGTCAAGTACTTCTCATTTGGATTCCAAACAGGCGATGGCAAGATGCACTATGTGCCGATTCCTGAACCGCTTAACTTTGCCTTCATTCCAGTAATCAGTGAAATCCAATACCATATGTACAAAGAACGAGACGACTACGGCAGCAGTGATCACGTAGCGGATATACTCAACCTGTATCGAAATGTCTACCGTAACCTCTTTCAGAACACCGTCATCGGCGACCTACTCCAATTTAACATGGAGTATGCCGACCCCATTAAAACACAAGACATTCCAAAAATGATGGAACTATTCCTCCCCTACAACGGATTGTTCCGTTTTATCAACAGCGTTAACAGAGACTACCTCAACGAAGCCAAAACATTCGATACGTCATACGACATTCGTGACATTCTCAACGATCCTGCCAAAGCCGCAAGGATTGCAATCGGCGAGGTCTACGGCAACAACTTCATCGCCCTCTTTAACGACTGGATACCTGGATTTGAAAACGGCATCCCAGAACGGTTAACTGTTTTCGGCGAGTCCTACGGTAAAGACAGGCTTATGACTGACTTTCTCGGTGGCAAGATTCCAATTGAATGGATACCAGGCATACCCCACGTCGAAGAAGGTGACCTAGACGACGTCGAACGAGAATTACTTCGGCTACGTCTATATCCTCGACTCCCCGACCGCACAATAACAACCCTCAAACAAACTCACTACATGACCGATGAGCAATATCGTGACTATTGTCTCATGTACGGTAGAGCATTAAAAGAACTTTACAGCCAAGTCATGGCAACTCCCAAGTATCAACAACTTAATCAATACGGTAAATACTACCTATTAACCGAACTCACCGATCGTGTAGCACAACAAGCCAGGATAAAAATCCTAGAACGCTATCCAGAGATACTGAAATCCCAAGTCGTATCCTTTGTAAAGAATCTGCCCTACTCTCTCATGAATACCAAAGGCGAAATACCTAAAGAACCTACAATCACTTTTGGGGACATTTTCCAAAAATGAAAATATCCCTAAAATAATAAAAGGGACAATCACTGTTGCGGTGGTTGTCCCTTTTGTCGTCGTTCTTTTGGAACAAAGTTTAGGACTGTTTCGCCTCGTTGGTTAACGGTAACTTGAACGGCGTTCATGTTAGAGAGGATGGTAATGATATCGTCGAGTTCACGACGAGAACTAACGTCAGCCCAGAATTCTTCGAGGAGTTCGGATAGTGTAACGGTTTTGTGGGTGTAGAGGTATTGGATGATGCGTTTGGTTACTGCGGAGAGTTTGGATTGTCCACGTCCATAGAAGACTTTGTTCATATCATGTTCAGTTTTGATGAGGAGATTTAGTGCACGATCGAAGTCTTCACCAGTGATGATCATGTTGTCGGATCGTGCAGCGGACATTATCATGGAGAGTTTGCGTAGGTGGAGGGAACGTCGATCGATATAGCCTTCGAAGAATTGTTCGTTGAGATTTGGTCGATCGGAGTTCATATACCATTCGGTATGTTTGTCGATGTAGTCTGGAGTGTAGGTGAATTTGCCGCTCATGGAATAGACGGATTGTAGGTCGGCGAGCAGGCGTTCCTGGAGGCGTCGGTCTTCTTCAGTCATGAAGGGGTCTGGTACTTTCTTGCCACGTTCGCCGTAGACGAGAATCATTCGTCCAGTTAAGCCACCACCAATGGCTTCTTGGGGAAGGGTAGTTTGAAGGAGGGTGGGGGTTGTTGCACCAATGAGGTTGAGCCAAACGCCCATGATTTTGTCCGTCGATTGGTGTTTAGTCTCGTATGTCCAATCGGAATCGGAATCAAATATATCAGTCAAGTCGTAGATGAGACGATAGTTCTCACGACCGATAAAGACGGTGAATTCTTGTGAGAAGATGGTAAATGAAGAATGGGTGGTGATGGTTTGACCGTCGGGGGAGATGGATGTTTCTCGAGATTCGGCAAAACGTCGAATGAAGGCTTCACGGGTTATTGACTCAGCCGAACAACGTATGCCGATTTTATCCAATAGGGGTTTGATTTGCCGCATGGCTGTACCTTTACGGCTGCCACTTGGACCGACGAGTAAGATGTAGAAGTTGGGATAGATGTGTTCTCCGTGTTGCCAGACGAGGTAACATTTACGTTGTAGGCATGAGGCTATGGCGGATACGCCACACCAATAGCGGAATAATTCTGGTGGTTCCGAGTGCTCTGTATATTGCATGTACGAGTCGAGCCAGTTATCTAATAGTCGTGCCATAATGGGATTCCAACTCCTCTGGTTTAGATAGTTTCTTCATGTTGCCAAAGTTCGTGCCACATTTGATTTCTACCTCGATGACGAAGGACTTGTCCTTCCACACAAGAGGTTCCTCAAGTCGTTGCTTGATGGAGTTGAGGATTTCAATGTGGCGTTCAATGGGAACAGAGAGTGGAATCTCAAAGACGATGCTGTCGTGGATTTGGTTCAGGAGTTTGACTTCTGGAATGTTCCAGTAGATGTAATACAGACCTCTTGTGTTGATGATGTCGGCAATGGTTGATTGAGGGATGTAAGCGTAGGCTTTTGTTAACAAGGAGGAATTATTATAGGGGCTCGGCATTTCGTCGAGGAACTTGCGACGACGACCGAGGAGATTGGTAAGGGTTTGATTGTTGTCACGGAGAGCGTTTTCAATCCAATTATGATATACCCTTATGCCTGGATAGGCTAACATGGCTTGCTCATGTAGCATCTTGGCGTCGGCTTCTTTGATCTCGTTCATGAGGGCGAATTTTTTATAGCCCAAGCCATAGTTCAATGCGTGGTTGGTTCTCTTACCCCAGTCTCGCCAGGTTTTGTTTGATGAACCAATCGTCGCAGGTATGCCCTCTTTGGCTTGTTGGACGACGACGTCAAACGGTAAGCCGCTGATGAAGGAACCCGTTAGGCTGTGTAGATCGATACCTGTTTCGAAGGCTTCAATCATCTTCGGCTCAGGTGCAATGTAGGCGACGATTTTGTTTTCAGCCTGTTTCAAATCCATCTCGTACATGATGTGGTTGTCGTCGGCAATGATGAATTGTTTGAACTCTGGCGGAAGATTTTGCATGTCCGTGCCAGTGCCAAAGATTGTCTTTTTGCTCGACAAGCGACCCGTGTTTGCACCGACGATGTCGAACGATGATCGTATCCTGCCGTCGTCATCGTAGGTGATATCCATGTAGGTGGACTTGAGTTTGATACGTTTACGAATCTCCAATATGATCGAGGCTTCTTTATGTCCTGCTCTAGCGAGACGCCGTAGTGCTGTGACGTCAGTGGTTGGTTTTCTCGTCTTAATGTGAACGTAGGGTTTTAACCCCTTGTCGACGTAAAAGTAGTCCATCAACTCCTTTGGAGAATTTGGGTTAATGTCCTTCTTGCACAGTACCTTTAATTGCTGGGTAAGGTTTTCTACTTCATTGCCGATGACGTCTGATGCCAGCCGCATTGCTTGGAAGTCAAGCCGCATGCCGATGTCGGTCATAAACCACAATGCGGGAATCACCTTTAGTAGACGTTGGTAAAGGTCTAAATTGCCCAATGCTTGTAGTTCAGCCATAAGCGGTGGGAGACATTCCAATGTCATGCAGGCATCCTTGGCGTTATAAACCCAAAAGGATTCCTCATTGACGATTATGTTGGTTTCTTTGCCTTCGTCTTTGTAGAAGGGTTCATCAGTATAGACTGATGTAATGAAGGCTAACGACGCAGGCAGGTCTGGCATTAGCAATCGCATAGCGACCATCGTATCGTGGATTGGATAGGGGATGATGCCGTAGCGTTTAATCATAAAGGGCGAGTCGAAACTACTGATTGCATGTCCGCATTTTATAACATTTGGAGATTCCATCAATGCGGCAAATTTACGAAACAGTTGTAATTCCTCTTCTACAGTAAAGCGAGATCGACCTTTTGATAGAAGAGGTATACACATGGCTTCGTCAGGTTTGCGAGCAATGGCAAAGCAAATAAGTTGCTTGGAACTGCGGCTCGTTTCAATGTCGAAGCCGATTATAGGTTCGTCCATACACTGGTCAATATACCTAATGGCGTCTTGTGCTGTCGAAGCAACCAATAGCGTCCTATTAGGGATGGGACTCACGTCTGCGTGGCGAGCATATCGCATGGCTTTGATCATGTCGAGGATGATGCAATATTCCATTATGCTCCCCGTGTAAGGGTCACTGCTCGACTCCGTTGACTTAATGGCTCTTAGAGTAGCAGCGGGATGGATGGTTGGTACGATAATCTTTCCAGGCAACTCGGGATTGGTAAGTGGCGATCCACGCCACTTGAGCACGCCGATTTTACCTGTCAAGGCATATGTGGCTATTGCACCAAGTGCGACGATGACTCGTCCCTCACACGTCTGTAGGTCTTTAATGAGTTCATTCTTACATCGGAGAAACTCATCTGTATACGACGCCGTATTGCCGACGAATCGGATGTAGTCTTTAATCACGGAAGTGTAGTAAGGAATGGTGTTGGTGATGTAGCAATCGGTTGTTCGATTAATCTTTGCCGCACGTAGTATTCTATTGAGCGTTCTTCCTGCAGGACCAACAAATACAGCACGTTCCATCTGTTCGGTAAGGCTAGGGGCTTCGCCGACGATTATCAATGGTGCATTCTTGTGTCCTTCAGGGCGGATGTTAACATTCATCCTGGTTTCCCTCCTCACGACGGGCGAGTGTTTCTTCAACGATTAACTTACTGTAACTTTCAGGAAGGTCTTTAACTCGGATTACAAATGAATCTTTATAGGCTGAGTTGAGTTCAAATCCGAAGCCTGTCATGTTCAAATAATGTGCCGCAATAAGTGTGTTGCCGCTGCCGAGGAATGGGCACAATATCCTGCCGCCTGGAACGGCAAACGGTTCCAGGATGTTGTACATACACATGATGGGCTTTTCCGTCGGATGTATACGACGAGACGGGATAGGTGTGCGAACGTTAATAACACTTTGCGAGTGCGGCTTGTGAATCCTCGCCGCACCTTTACCAGCGTAGAGGGCAAACTCATAATTAACGCTCAAATTAATCTCTGGTGCAGAGTTGTGCGCTCGATCTTTAATCCAAATAATAGGATGCTCACGTACGTTGAAACCTGGCTCTCGTATCAAGCCCATTAGATCGTAAACGTGTTTCACGCTACCCCAACAGATGAGCCATCCTCCTTGTTTAAGTATGCGAAATGCATGCTTCAACACATGACGGTGCAATTCCACTAACTCTTCGTGGGTATAGTTGCCGTGAAACCCGTGCATTGAAGCGTGGACATTGTCTTCTGCACTCCGCACATCCGTCAAATCTAATCCAAGATATGGCGGATCCATTTCAATTATGTCCACGTGTTCATCAGGTACACTTTCCAATAACTTCCTAGTGTCGCCGACCAGGTATGAATCAACGAGCCGTCGTTTAAAGGCATTTCCGCCTTCCATCTTAACCCGTTTCTCAATCCTGCTGGCGATTTCTCTTTTAATCAACTCCTCTTCTTCTTTAAGTATCACGTGCAATGCTTGTGCTTTTTTGGGGATGTTCTTTAACTGTGGATTCTTTTCCATTGCCATCGCCAACTTCAAGTCGGCGTGGACAGCCGTCGTCGACTTGCCCAATATATCCGCAGTCTCTTCTAGTGTTTGATTGCCCTTGCGCTCAGCCTCTAGCCTATGAATCTCCTGCGTTAATGCAACCTGTTCTTGCCAGGTGAGGTCTTTGCGCATTACGTTTTCCAACAACTCATACGTACGGAGGCTCAATTCATCTTCACTTTCAATAATCCGTACAGGTACCTCCGTCCATCCGAGTCGTTTGATCGCCGCAAACCGACGTCCACCAGCGACGAGTTCAAACAATAACTCACCCTTAGGTCTGACGAGGATGGGATGCAGTAGTCCACGCTCTTTAATCGAATCCGCAAGTTCATCAATGTTGCCATAATCCTTGCGAAATCTTTCACTTAATACGATCTTGTACAATGGGATAGTTTCACTACGAATGTTCATATCAACAAATCCTCTACATCCACATCAACCTTTTGATGTATGCTGGTCTTCGGTTTAGCCTTCCTATCCGCCTTGATTTTGGCAATTCTCTGCTGTCTAATCCGTTGCAATTCTGCGACCAATTCCTCATCGGTCATGTCTTTTAACTGTTTAGTCCTCTCTTCTAATCGCATTGTCCTCAACTCCTATCTTGATCGTCGCTTTACCAGTTAACACTCGTCCATATTCCTCTGGCGAGTTATCCAACCAATCGGCAAGGGCTGCGAACAACTTGCAATACAGCACCTTATTATACCCCCAAGGGACTCTTTTGGCGAGTCTGGCACGCACACGTTCGTCCAGTTCAACAGTCATTTTAATCATACATACACCTCCTTTAGTTCCCACCCACCCTACCCACAAGTTGTTATGCTCTAGCAGGCAGCCACTTGGCTACACGATTACGTTCGTACACATTGCCATTGAACTCGCCGCTTTCAATATCCAGCAGCACCCATCCACTACGATTGACAAGGTCATCCACGTCAAACTTCACGCCTTGCCCGTCGTGTTCGATTCCCATGCAATCACAAAATGCACGGAAGATGAGTTTGTACATTCTCCTAGAACTACTACTGGAATCCGACATCGGTAACATCAAATTCGTGTACACGTCGTTGACGTCCTCATCACAGTGCACCCTCAACCGCAGCGCAATATACGGCGAATCCGTCCGCATTGAATGCTTTAGTTGTGCACTTACTATCGTCACTTTGTACTCACCAGGCTCAGCCAATTTCTCAGGTTCAGGTGTCAAGTCTACAATCAACGTTTCCATCGTTAATCCTCCATTGTGTTAGGGACATTTTCCAAAAGTGAAAATATCATTCTGCAGTTGGTGCCGTTTCACCCTCCTTTCTATTTGGATTGTGCGGATAGCCACACAAGTCCAAAATGTTGGTTATGTTTGCTGGAATGCGAACATCCAGGATGCCACGACCTGCACGTGTGCGAGCCTTTACCTCGTCGGTGGTTTGTGTTACGAACGTTCGTTCGATGCCGTTGCGGGTTTCTTTGACTTGCATGTAGTACAGTTCGTCGAACATCAACGGAAGCCGCAGTTCCATTTGTCCACTGACGAAAACCATGTAACGAATTTCACCAGTGACTTCGTTTTTCATCACACCCGTATGGGCTATAAGCAGGGTGTGGCATGGGAGAGAAATAACTTCTTGGATGAAGTTACGCAGCCCTAGTTGTAAGTCATGGTAGATTGCGAGGTTCGGTTTTTTCCCTACCATGCCAGCCTGCTTAAGAAGGTGGTTCATGCGAATGTCGCTTAGGGAGGTGAGACTGTCTATTACGTAAAAGGCTGCTCTGTTAAACACGCCCTCGCTTTTCAAACGTTTTATGGAGGACTCGAGGCGTTTCCATTGGGTTGGATTCGTCGGGTCGTCCATGGAGAAGTCCTGGAGATAGATTTTGTCTTTGTTGTCGGAGATGAAACGGCTAATTGAACGAACGCCTCCCACGTCGAAGTTGTGGATTACCATTGGTAGTGGGCAGGTTTCAATCAAGCACGTTTTACCTACGCCAGCGTCGCCGTAGACGAGGAAGTTTAGTTTACTAGGTACATCATCGGCAATCAGTTCTACAAATTTGAGATCATCAATAGACATTTTCGCTATCCTCCACTCTTACAGTTATTGGTTTCGATACGTTTGTTGGATCCCATACGTCGTACACATAGCCCCATTGGTTGAACTCCTCAGGGGACAGAAGTCCGTTGGTGTTGTAGCACAGTTCGTAATATGGACACGGGCGTCGACCACCGCATTGGAAGCCTTGACATTGGTGAAAGTAGCGAAGTTGTTTTTCACCTTCAAGTGCACGTCCATCGTTAATGCGACGGTGGACAATCTTCATGGTGTTGTACCAGTCGAGGAGTTGTTGGGATGTAGGCACAACGATGACGATGTGGTTGGCTTTTTTGCCCATGTCTTGAGCATAGATGGAGCCGTCCTTCTTAACCCTCGGCGGCGCATGGAAGAATACGCCGTCGACGATTACACGGTCATATCGTCCATCGGAGAGTGAACGTAGGACTGTGGAATAGGACATGACTTGGAGATCGAAGGAGAATTGGCGTTCCCATGAGTGTGGGTCCATTGCGCTAGTTTTAATCTCCCTTACAACCATCTCCCCAGTAGTGGGGTCGGTTAATATGGAGTCTATACGAAACGCAAGGGTGAAATCCTTAGCCTCCAACTTGCCAGCGATTTCGCTATAGGTGATTTGCCAATCCCTAAGCCACGTCGCACAAGCCCAATAGTCGTTCAATATTCGTCTGGCATTGGCGGGTTCCTTGGGATAGAAGATTTCGTCCATGTCAGCGGTGTATTGTTCACGGTAGGTGCATACAAAAACCTCGTAGGCTTCTTCCAATAGTTTTTCTGATGGGTCGAAGCGACGAGTTGTACGAATGAGGTTGTCGTGGATGTACTCAAAGTATCGATGAACAGAGATGCCGAACCACAAATCGTGGTTGGCGACTTTGTTCACATAGCCCAGTATGTGACGGTAGTAATACTTACGTGGGCACTGAAGGTAGTCTTTTACTTGTGTCGTATCAATTAACATAGTATCTCTCCTGTGGATTTGAACTCGATTATGCGTTGTCGATAACGATTCTTGTAGAACCGCAAAATCTTTAGTCGTCCAAACTGTTTGACGACGTAGCCGCAGACGAGGACTTGTAGTATGGCTGGTCCATTTAACACTATGAAGTCCTCATCCGTCATCGAATCCAGCGTCGCCGAAACGAGATCGGCAAGTTCTTCGACGGAGCCTTTATTGATGAGCCCCTCAGTAAGACAAGTAACATCGCCCATCTTCTGTAACTCCGTCGTGTCGATGTTCCAGTTGTTACAGACAAATATCTTCATTGGTCACCTCTTTAGTCAACTTAACGCTTCTTCTAATAATGGTTGCCATGCCCCTCTTCAACGGCATCCACCATTTTAACTTTTCCAATATCTCCTCATCATCCAGACCCTTGTCCAATAACTTGCCCACGTAGTTCCGCAATCGGCGAATGTACTCCTCTCTAGCAAGATACAACACGCCATCCTCACCAAATTGATCAATTGCGGATTTGAGTGTCTCAGGTGCGTTGATGGGAACGTTTATCACTCTTCCACTTCGACTCTTGATAGAAATGCTAGTCTCCATACATTGTCCTCCTTCATGCCGTTGTATAAAACTTTAGCCTCTCGTATCTCGTTACGGTAGAGTTTCCATCTATCCCAGTCGACGGGACTGCCCATCAACATGGCATATAGGATAGCATCAACTATCTTCGACCTCATTGAGTGCATCTTCAATCTCCTTTAGCACGCTATCTTTCTTGTGGATGCCCAATACAGTGTTGTCAAATACACTGGAAATGGCGTCAGCCGCCTCCTGTGGAGGAAGCGGCTGAACACCGAGATGGGCTAGTAGCATTTGACAACTGTCCACGATGACCCTCGATTTAGACTTCAGAGATCTGAAGTTTTTATTATCCAGGTGGAACTTGCATAGCGTGCCGAACAGTTCATCGCTTATGCGTACTTCCACTAGCATCAGTTATCTCCTTCAGAAACGGGTACATCTTTGGGTTCTTCAGGTCTACGAACGTTTTTGACGGTGAGCATAAACATATACCCCGAAACAAGTAGGATAGCCATCTTGCCCACCAGTTCATTTGACACATAATCCCCACCAAATATCTCCTCTTGGATCAACTGTCCAATTTGCTCTTCTCTATTCATCTTTGACGTCCTTTCTTTAATCGAAGGGGGGCGTTATTGCCCCCCACCATGTTGTTGGATTAGAGTACAATTGGTTGAGAGTCTTCGCTGGCGAACGAGTCCCATTTGGCTTTGTACTTCGCCACGAAGGCTTTTTGACGCTCGTTCAATTGTTGGACGGGAGTGGAGAACAACTGTTTATAGAATCCCGCAGGACGTGCCTTAACTGTTGCGATGTCCTGAGCAGGCAGATTGGACTTCGCCACGCATTGGTCAAACCAGTTCTTAAATAGACTCTCTTGCGTGACCTGTGTACGTCCACGTTCGTTCATCAGCGTTCCCACATTAACCTTGCGCTGCCCAGTGCGCTTAAACGCAGGGAACACAAGGTAGGCATTGACTGCCTTTGCTCCCACTCGTTCCATAAACTCTTCCAGTGTGACCCCGTCGAAGGACACTTCCAATGGCTCATCGGCAAAGTCAATCTCTCGTTCCCAGCCGTCCTCACCTCGTCCCTCACGGATTGTGCCAGTGTACTTGACAGTTAAGCCGTCCAATTTGACGTCTTTCAACTGTGCTGGCAGGTTGATTTGGTAACGTGCTTCTTCCTTCATACTCTCTTTCTCCTTATGTTTCGACGTGAGCACCATGCCCAGCGTCTTGTTGACATTGTGGATTCTACCAACTTTTGCCTACTTTGTCAAGATTATTTATTTGGGGGATATTCTAACGATAAACCTGCTCATCCGATAAGGGATATTTTCATTTTTGGAAAATATCCCTTTTTTGATGAACCTAACCATCTACTCCTGTGGAGGGATGGAGTCGTTTAAACGTTGTCGTTCGTAGTAGGTACTCGTTACGACAGAGAGGGCTTGTTCCAAGATGTC
>Ga0209204_1001900_pt1 | contig 18259 bp, 18 predicted proteins | sample AD_JPNMR2_MetaG_FD_184425 | JGI IMG/M metagenome (GOLD analysis project Ga0209204, IMG submission 184425) | Active sludge microbial communities of municipal wastewater-treating anaerobic digesters from Japan - AD_JPNMR2_MetaG (SPAdes) (version 2) | ecosystem: Engineered > Bioreactor > Anaerobic...
GTGATAGACAAAAATTTTATCTGAATATTTGTTTTTCTTTTTAATCTCTTTTATATACATGATTATAATATAGCATAAAAATTTATTTCTGTCAAGCAAAAACTTAATAATGGGGGACTACATTCGATTTTGACAAAATTGACTCGCTAATTATATTTATAAATTATGATAGGAAATGATAATAATCTATTGATGATTAAAATTATCATATTATTTAAATTTATTCAATCTTTTTTTAATTTTTAAATCATTATACACTTTTTTAAAATCTCATTCCGCATAAAATTGGTAAACTTTCAAATTCCATGACAAACTTGGGTTAATATCATACTAAAAAAATCCTCTAAAGTTAGTCAGCATCGATTATACAAAAATTAGTTTCACATCATGATAAAATTAAGTCTGTCCCTCTTTTAAATTAAATTATAGGTCTGTCCCTTACTTTAATTTTTGCCGAAAGAAAAAAAGTAATTTTTTTCTATTTTTTTTAAAAATATAAAAAAAATAAATTTTTCTTGATTTTATAATATTTTTATTTTATATTTATATTAAAATATATTTAAATTTTTTAGGAGGAAAAAGTATGTCAAAAATTAAAACTTTATTTTTAATTATTTTTAGTATCCTATTTTTGTTTTCCTGTGCTAATGCCGGTTTAACAACTATCTATGAGGATGTATCAGAAAATGATGTTGCAATCCAGCAAGATAAATCAGAGGCTCCCTCATGGCCTGTTGTTAAAAAAGGGGATAACTCCCTCAATACAAAGGCAATTCAATACTTTCTTAGTTATCGAGGATATTCTGTAACAATTGATGGCATTTTTGGTACTGGAACAGAGAATGCTGTGAAATCATTTCAGAGTGCAAATGGCTTGACAGTGGATGGAATTGTTGGTCAGGCTACATGGACAAAACTTGTTGTTCAAGTTCAATACGGTAGTAATAATATAGCCGTAAAATGTTTACAGGATTTGTTAAAAAATAAGTTTGGTTATGCATTAACTATTGATGGAATTTATGGAAATGGTACAAAGAGTGCTGTTCTTGATTTTAAAAATAAAAGAGGCCTTACTGGTGCTGATGTAGTTGGGGTGACAACATGGCAATATATTATTGGAGAAGTTACTGACTTCTGGACAGCAAGAATGAGTAGCTGGGTATTCCCAGTAAAAGGTAGTGGGGTTCTTGATATTTATGGTGGAGCAAGATATTTTGGTGCATCAAGAGATGGTGGGGCAAGAGCACATGCAGGTGTTGATCTTGTGCCAACAAATGGACCAGGAACACAGGTTGTAGCAATGACAAGTGGAACTGTATTAAATTATTATCTCTTTTATGCCGGGACATATGCTCTGGAAGTTAAAAATGATGATGGTACAATAGCAAGATATTGTGAGATATCGTCTTCATTAAGAGCAGGAGCAAGAGTTTCAAAAGGTCAGGTAATAGGAACAATAATCAGAAATACTTCTGGTGGTTCGTATATGTTACATCTTGAGATGTATATGGGAACATCAAGTGGAGCTTTAACAAATAGATATAATACTACTTATTATTATGTTCCTTATAAAAATTATGAAAGAAGATCAGACTTGCTTGATCCAATGGGTGTTATAAAATTACCTAGATTATAATATTTTACAAAAATGGGATGGCTTTAATATATTTAAAGCCATCCCATGAATTTTTTTAAATATTTAAAAAATAGACAAATTCAAAAAAAATCAGTTGACACTATTTAAATTAAATGTTATTATTTTTATAGTGAGGGCTTCTTTTTATTTAAGTTAGTATTAATTTTTTATCCTTAATATTAAAAAATCTAATAGATATAGGTGGTTTCGAGTATGAAGTTAGTAGATACACATTGTCATATAGCATTATTATATGAGGATCCAATTGAACAGATTAGAGTAATAGATGATGCAAAAAGAGCTGGTGTAGAGATAATAATTAATGTTACGACTAATTTGCCAGACTTTTTTTCAAGTTATAAGAACATAAAAAATATTCCAAATATATATCATACTATTGGATTATCTCCTGCTGAGGTAAATAATCCAGGAAAAGATTGGGAATTAAAATTAAAAGAGGGATTAACATATCCTAATGTAGTTGCAATTGGTGAGATAGGTCTTGATTATTATCATAAATATGGTGATAGAAATGCTCAGATAGAATTTTTTTTAGCTCAACTTGAAATTGCTATTTACAATAACCTTCCTGTTGTTATTCATAATAGAGACTCTGGGAAAGATATGAAAGATATATTAAAGTCAAAAAAACCACCTGCAGGCGGAGTAATGCACTGTTTCAGTGAAGATATTCAATTTGCCAAAGAGATGATTGATTTAGGTTTTTATATCTCTTTTGCTGGTAATCTTACATATAGAAATGCCAAAAATCTTCACGAGGTAGCAAAAAATGTACCTATAGATTCTCTTTTAATAGAGACAGACAGCCCTTTTTTAACACCTCATTCTTATAGAGGCAAAAGAAACCAACCCGCATATCTTGTTGATACTTTTAAATTTTTAGCAGAATTAAGAGAGATGAAAGAAGAAGATCTTGAACAAAAGTTATATAATAACAGTTTAAGGGCTTTTAAAATAAAGGTATAATATGTTGATTAGAGAAGCAAATGTTGATGATGTGGATGCGATTCTTAATCTTGTAAATGGTTATGCGGCACAAGGATTAATGCTATCTAAAACACCTTACAAAATATATTCAACTATTCAACACTTTTTTGTAGTTGAGATAGACTCAAAAGTAGTTGGTTGTGCCTCTTTAAATGTTTTATGGAAAGACATTGCTGAGATCTGTTCTCTGGCAGTTGATAACAATTATAAGGGTATGGGTATTGGTAGCATGCTTGTAAAAAAATGTATTGAAAAGGCTAAAAAGTTAAAGGTAGAAAGGGTAATTGCTTTAACATATCAGGATAAGTTTTTTGAAAAAATGGGATTTGTTCTATCTAATAAAGATAAATTTCCAAGAAAACTATGGCGAGAATGCCTTGAATGTCCTAAACTTGAAGTATGTGATGAAAAGGCTTATGTTTATGAGTTAATATGAATCCTATCATTTTCTTGAGTAAAAAATGTTTGAAATATTAGCAAAAGATGGTTCATCAAAAGCACGAGCAGGTATATTAAAATTATTTCATACCAATGTAAAGACTCCAGTTTTTATGCCAGTTGGAACAAATGGAGTTGTTAAGACTTTTTTCCCAGAAGAATTGATAAAAATGGATATTGAAATAATATTATCAAATGCCTATCATCTCTATTTAAGACCCGGCATGGATGTTATAAATAATGCTGGTGGTTTACACAAGTTTTCAAAATGGAGTAATGCTATTCTAACAGATTCTGGTGGCTTTCAATTATTTTCTCTCAATGAACTTACAAAGATTAGAGAGAATGGAATAGAATTTAGATCTCATATTGATGGAAGTAAACATTTTCTTTCCCCAGAAGATGTAATTAATATTCAAAAAATAATAGGCTCTGATATTATGATGGTTCTTGATCATTGTACAAAGGCTGGAGTTGAATATAAAGAGGCTTTAGATGCTTTAAAAAGGACGACTAAATGGGCAAAAATTTCCTATGAATATTATAAAAAAGAGATAGATAGTAACAGGCAAAAGATATTTGGCATTGTTCAAGGTAATTTTTTTAAAGAATTAAGAAAAATAAGCGTGGAAGAGATATGTCAGATAGATTTTGATGGCTATGCGATTGGCGGGCTTTCTGTTGGTGAAAAAAAAGAGACATTTTTAGAAATTCTTTCTTTTACTTCTGAGTTAATGCCAGAGAATAAGCCTAGATATCTTATGGGCGTTGGGACTCCTATTGATCTTTTTATTGGCGTTGAGAATGGTATAGATATGTTTGATTGTGTCTTTCCTACTCGTGTGGCAAGAAATGCCCTTGCTCTAACTCATACTGGTAGATTAAATATAAGAAATGAAAAATATAAATTTGATAATCAGCCACTCGATAGTGAGTGTGATTGTTATGTTTGTAAGAATTTTCCAAGATCTTATATAAGGCATCTTTTTAAGGCAGAAGAGATAACTGCTCCAAGAATGCTTAGTTTTCATAATGTATATTTTATGAAAAAGATAATGAATAATATAAGAGAATCAATAATTAATAATAATTTTATTCAATATAAAAAAGAATTTATTTCAAAATTTAATAGTAAAGAATGCTAATAAATTGAAAAGAAAAGTTATATAGATATCCACTTTATTAAGAGAGATATACCTTTAAAATTATTATTATATAAAAATAATAGTTATTTTATTAACTATAGCTACGACATATGTCCATAGTTTTTTATAAAATAAATAATAGTTATATTATAGAAATACCGCAACTTGATTCAAGTAAATATTCCCTGTATAAAAAGAAAGATATCCCCTTTAAATTGCCACAGATATCCCCCTTGTGTATGAATATTATTATAAAATAGTCGTTATTTCATCTATATAGATTATTTTGTTTAAATCTATTTCAAAAAAGAAAAATAGAGAATATAAGAAATTTCTTAAATATAAAAATTTTATCTTTTTTTAAAGAATGGGAAAAAACCGCCAACATTACTCTTATAACTTAAAAATTCCTTCTGAAAATAGTGTTCTAAAAGTTCATCTTCCATTTTAGCCTTTTTAATGGTTACTGGCAGAATAACAACAATCGCCCATAAAAATAATACCCATGATTGTAAAGCAAGGCTTGCTGCAAAAGGAAGCATAAATTCTGAAAGATAAATAGGATGCCTTATAACCCCATAAATATCTTTTGTGATTAATTTATGCTCCTCTTTTATATCGATATTGGTGGAAAAATGCTCACCCAGTGCTACAAAACTCAGATTTTGAACTATACAAAAAAATAGATAGCTGATAGCCCCAATACAGCCAATTATTATTATAGGAATTTTAAATCTTTCAATATCAGCATTATCAAGGATAACATATCCCCAAAATTTTAATTGAATCAATCCGGTATCATAAACTTGCAATAAAGAGCCAATTCTAAAAAGAGAAAGCCCTATCAAAACAGAAGAAAGATAAGTGAAATAAGGGAAGATTTTTTGCCATAGACTATTATAATATTTTATAGTTTCTTTATTATCATTAATAAATCTATTCTTTTTTATCTTTTTAAAATTGTTTACTATGAGAATAAATGTTCCTAATATTATAAATCCTCTAAAGAAAAAATCAAACACCCTTATTATTGTCACAAAAAAATCCTATTGATTACTATTATATTTATCAATTAAATCTTTATAAAGTTCTTTCCAGTTGTCTGGCGTTTCTTTATCTGCAATATTCTTATTTAAAATACCGATTCCCTCTTTTTCATTGCGATTCAATAAACAGGAGACTGCATAATAATAAATAGCCGTATATTTAATATCTGTATCATTATGATTTATTAGTTTAGCAAATATCTCTTTTGCCTTTGCATAATCCCCATTATCCCCATAAGATGTCCCCACCATAATATATACATTTGCAGTATCCTTATCTTCTATATTAAGTAAACCATTATTTTCTAATTTAAAAAACATCTCAAGTGCCTTTTCTTCTCTTTGTGCTTTAAAAAGCATGTTTATTAACTTAACAGTATTATCATAATTACCCTTTGAATATTCTTCACTATATTTTGCGATATTTTCTTTTATATTATACACATCTTTCATCTTTTCAAGAAAAGCAGGTGCCTCCAAAAATCCATTTATAGAAGAGATAAGAGTACCATCTCCCTCGATAAAAAGAATGGTCGGATAACCAGAAATATTATATGGCTGAATAAATTCGTATGCTTTTGTGTCTTTTTCAGGGTTTATCTTTAAACATACAAATTTTTTTGATTCCTTAATAATATCTTTATCAATGTATGTTTCGGCATCGAGTTTTTTACACCAAGAACACCAATCAGTCCATATGTCCACCATTACAATTTTTTTATTATTTTTCGCAATATTCATTGCTTTATCTAGATTATCATACCAGAGAATAGCTTTTGAATTCTTACATGAGTAAGAAAATAATAAAAATAAAACAAAAATAAATAAATAAATCTTTTTCATAAAAAATCCTTTATTAAAAATTTATTTCTTATACTTAAAAATTTTAATTCTGTCAAAAGAAATATTTTTATAAAAATATTTTTGGGTGTTATTTTATTTTTAGTTAGATGAAAAGATAGAATTAGCCTAAGGGTAAGTTTTGAGTAATAAAGACAGAATGGTCAAATTTTAAACATATTACTAATTTTATAAGAATTTTATCTCTTTCAGGCAAAAATTTAAGTTGAATTTGAGTAGAAAGTAGTCGTTAAAGTCAGTTGAGCATGGTATATCTTGGCCTCTTTCCTTCACCACACAAGCCTTTCTTATCTTTAAACCCTCTATCTCATTTTTTAGTTTTTGTATCATCTTCATAAATTTCTCTTCCCCATAAATTTGAATGCCAGCAAAATATACTTCAAGCAACTCCCTAATAAGAGTTGCTATGCTAAATGAATTCAACTGATCATGTACAAGTTTCAATTCATTATACACCTCCTCTGGTAAAAACACTCTTATTTTTTCAGAGGCATTTATAAATTTATAATCCTTCTCCCTCCTCTTTTCATAAAGGTGTTTTTTGCGTAGTATAGGAATCATCGATAAAATTATTTCTCGCACAATGGCTGAAAGATCTTTATTTTTCTTTTCTTTCAAATATTTAATTTTATCAAATAGAGATTTATTCAATACAAAATCAAATTCTTTCATATTTAATCCTCCTCTTAAAAAAATATTTTCTATATATTAATCACAAAATTTTTAATAAAATCCTTTACAAATTTTAGAAAAAAAATTAAAAAATTTTTCCTAAAAATAAAATCGCACCCAATCACAATTCAAAAATTAAAATTATAATTGACTAAAAATAAAAAAATTGTTAAAAAGCATATACAAAAGCCGGCGTGATGGAATTGGTAGACGTGCCAGACTCAAAATCTGGTGGAGGCAACTCTGTATCGGTTCGAGTCCGATCGTCGGCATTATTAAAAATTTATCGATTTATAAGTTCGAGGAAATGGTATAACATCCCTTATATTTTGCATTCCGCTTATATATTGAATAAGCCTTTCAAATCCGAGCCCAAATCCAGAATGTGGAACTGTTCCAAATTTTCTTAATTCAAGATACCACCAGTAATTTTCCTCTTTTAATCCTAATTCTTTAATTCTTTTTAATAGCTTATCATAATTCTCCTCTCTTTCGCTTCCTCCAATTATTTCACCTAATTTAGGAACAAGAACATCCATTGCTCTAACAGTCTTATTGTCATCATTTAATTTCATATAGAATGCCTTTATATCTTTTGGATAATCTGTAACAATTATTGGTTTCTTAAAAACAATCTCAGTTAGAAATCTTTCATGTTCAGCCTGTAGATTTACCCCCCATTCAACCGGATATTCAAATTTTTTCTTTGATTCCTTGAGAATATTTATTGCCTCTGTATATGTTATTCTTTCAAATTTCTCTTTTACAATATTTTCAAGATTTGAAATTACTGTATTATCAATTCTTTCATTAAAAAATTCAAGATCATCCCTACAATTTTTAAGAACATAGTTAAAAAGATACTTTAAAAATTCTTCTGCTATATCCATATTATCATTTATATCACAGAAAGCCATTTCCGGCTCTATCATCCAGAATTCGGCAAGATGCCTTGTAGTACTCGAATGTTCAGCCCTGAAAGTTGGGCCAAAAGTATATATTTTAGAGAGAGCACAGGCATATGCTTCTCCATTCAATTGGCCACTAACAGTTAAAAATGTCTCCTTACCAAAAAAATCTTTTAAATAGTCAACTTTTCCATCTAAAAATGGCAACTTTTCAAGATCAAGAGTGGTGACTCTAAACATCTCGCCAGCTCCTTCACAGTCAGAAGAGGTAATAAGTGGTGTATGAATATAAAAAAAACCCCTATCTTTAAAAAAAGTATGAATAGCATAGCTTAATTCACTTCTTAATCTTGCAATTGCACCAAAAGTATTTGTTCTTGGTCTAAGATGTGCAATTTCTCTTAAAAATTCAAAAGAATGCTTCTTCTTTTGAAGAGGATATTCAAGAGGATTAGCATCACCATATATATGAATCTCATTAGCAATCAATTCAATCCTTTGATTTTTTCCTTGAGAAGGCACAACTCTTCCATTGATAGATATAGATGCCCCAGTATTTAAGATACTAATTTTTTGTTTATAATCAGGTAATTGGCTATCTATAATAATTTGAAGACTTTTTATAGTTGAGCCATCATTTATCTCTAAAAAACAGAAATCCTTTGCCTCCCTTTTTGTTCTTATCCATCCTTTTACATTAATTCCCTGATTTTTTGGCTCTAATTTTAAAATTTCTTTAATAGATAGAGTTCTCATTTTCTCCTCCCTTTCATTATGTATATACTAAAACAAATTTATTTTGTCAAAATTATTTCTTAATACGACAATTGTCATTCATAGATATTTTGAAAATATACAACAAACTTTTATTAAAAAAATATATGTTATTTTATTTAGATTTTCTAGGTAGATATCCCCTGTATAAAATACAGATATCCCCTTTCTAACTATGGATATCAATTTCTAAAAATAATATCTCTATAAGGCAAAAAATAGATACACAATTATAGCTTTAATACAGGATATATGATTTATATAGCAAAAGGTTTTTAAATATTACTTCATATCAAAAATTCCAGTAATAAAGGCAATCTATCAAGAAATTCAAAATTTTTATTCTTAAAATAAAAAAGACCACAAAAAATATAATTTTCTAATGTTTCCTGTATGTTATTTTTCTTTAGATTATCATTTACCCTCTTAAAACTTCTTACAAAATCCTCAATTTTTTCTATTACTTCACTCTTAAATCTATCAAACCATACCTTTCCTCTTATTTTTAATCTTTTGTTATATCTAACGGCAAATGTCCCCAGTAACCACTGCATTATTTTTGATAGATTTTCTCCTCTTTTGGGTCTTATAATAAAATGACAGTGGGTATAAACAAATACAAAATTTAGAAGTGAGAATCTAAATTTCTTCTTTGCCTGTTTTAAAGTTAATAATAACATTTCACGGACAAAGAGGGGCTTTAGTTCAGGTCTGTCCCTGTTGATTATGCATGTAATATAATAGCTAGCCCCCTTTTTTAATACTCTATTTCTTCTCATAAAAAATCCTCCTTAATTTTATAAAAATTATTTTCTATATATTAATCACAAAATTTTTGAGAAAATCCTTTACAAGTTTTGAAAAAAAATTTCGTTTTTTTTGAAAAAAATTAAAGTGAGGGACAGACCTATAATTTTTTATAATTAAAACTAAAAGAGGGACAGACTTAGCCTTATAATGATGTAAAACTAATTTTAATAGAGATGTCAATAACTTTATATATTAAATGCGGTAACCTAACAAGCCTTGCTGTAAATACCAAAAAAATTACCAAATCGGGGAAGTTTTACATACTCTGGATTTAAATAATCAGAAGGAAAAAAGTAAATATTTTTATGTTAAACTAATAAAATTTTATTGAAATTTATTAACAAGGACTTCCATACTATCTATCATATCTCTATTCTTTCTTTCAATTGAGTTTATCTTATCTAAAAGATGCAAAATTTCATCAATTGATGCTAATATTTCTTCAATGTCATGCTTTGCACCAGATGAGACATTTTTCAATGTAGAAGCAGAATCTTTAATTTCATTTGTCTGATTTTGCATACCCTTTGTTGATATAGATACTTTTGTTGATATATCAGAAAGTTTAATAATATTTTCTATAAGAGTATTGGTTTTATTTATGACTTCCTGAGTTACATCATCTATCTCATTTATGCTTTTAAAAACAAGATTAGATTTTTCTACAATTGTCGCAAAAATATTGGTTGTTCTCTCAATTGATTGTGCCGAAGAATCAATTGAAGCAATAATGCTTTTAATTGTCTTATCAATTTCTGATGACTTTCTAGAAGTTGTTTCAGCAAGCTTACGAATTTCATCTGCAACGACTGAAAAACCTTTGCCATATTCTCCAGCATGTGCTGCTTCAATTGCAGCATTCATCGCTAAAAGTTCTGTATTATCAACAATAGAGTTTATTACCTCTAACATTTCTAATATATTTCTTGAGGAGTTTGCAACTTCTTTTATTATTGTAACTGACGCTTCCATTTCTCTATTTCCAGAATATGCAGAATCCTCAAGCTCAGTAAAAATCTTCTTTTTATCAGAAATCACAACTCCAACATTAGAAATTGCTCTGGATATTTCTTGAATTTCTTTTATTGTATAGTTTATATAATTCCCCTATTCATCGATTAGTTTTACACCATCTTCAATAAACCTGCCAACATCTATTGCTACTTTATCAAAAGTTATTATCTGTCCATCTAAATTATTTATTTTATTAGTTATATTTGCAATGTTATCTCTTGTCTCTTGAATATCTTCAAACAATTTTTTTGATGATTCTGAAATCTGGCTTGTATTTTCTTTTGTTTGCTCCTGAACTAATTTTATTTGAGAAATAATTTCATTCTTAAAATCATCTTTCATAATCATCTGATTTAACTTTTTTCTTGTTATAAAATCATTTTTAAATGTAATATATCTTAATGCTGATCCAATTAGACTAATTAAAGATGCAGAAATAGTATAAAATAATGCTGCAATAATATCAAGGGTTCTAACATTATTAGGAATAAAAGCAAAGCATAAAATTACACTTGTAAAAGCAACAATTATTGAAATAATAGTTCTTATTGGCTTCCAGACTGGAACAATACCAGCTCCAAGAATGGGAAGAGAAAAACCCATTACATAAGGTAATAAAAATTCTCTTGAGTATGGAAGCATATAACTAATCCCTAATAAAAAAATAATTATTGTAAAAAAATATAAATCTAAAATAAATCTTCTAAAAGGTTTAAAACAAACAAAAATATTAAGCACTATTACAGTAATTGAAATTATAAGCCTTAAAGCAGTAAATTTTGTCCATATATCAGGTAATAAAAAATAGTCAAATGCAATCCATATTGAATAAACAAACGAAAAAAGAAATAATGTAATACTAAGAATTAAGAAATTACTTTTTACCAGATCTTCTTTAAACTGTTTTTTTATTTCCTGTGTGAAATTTATTGGGGATTCCATATTTGCTTCCTTCTGATTAAGAATAAAATCTATTAATAATTAGACCTAAATTTCTTATAATACTTATTTATAAATATTTCAATAAAAAATATACCAAAATTTTCTAAAAACAAAAAACTCATTAATACACTATAGCACAACTTCCACCATATTATATAGTAGTTACGAAGGAGAATTCTATATTTTTACATACAGATAATAATAAATTTGCCAATAAAATTGTGAAAAAGGCAAAATTAAACATAAAATTGCCAACCTATTTTTAGTAACGACGATAAAATAGATAGGGGTAAGTTTTAATATAATCTTCTATTCTAATATTTTTATCCTGTAAGAGTTCGTCTTTATTATCATAGGTCATACCTTCAAGCATGGTTATTTCACATTCAATCTCTTTATTGTCTTTAATTTGAATCAATCCATATTTATTATTTTTACAAATTATTATATATGATAAACCACTAAAACTATTTAAAGGGATAACTTCATCAAATTCATCATTATATAATTTCTTTTCCCATTCAGCGTTTCCCATTCCATAAACTTTTGAAATCCCATATAATTCCCATTTATTATTATTATTTTTAACGGCAATTACTGGGGGGATACAACCGTCATGACAATGACAAAATATAGTATCTTCCTGCATAATAATCCTCCTTTATGTAATGCTATGGCTTTCGCACAACGTTTTACAGGTATACAAAGTCGGCGTAAGCTAAATTTGGATGATCCCATCAGGGCGAACCGCAAACACCGTGTTAAATGAGTGCAATAGCACCGAGCCAGAGTGCAACGTCCTTTAAAAAGGAAAGGCTGGCGAGAGTAAAAATGAGTCTCATGCATTATTTCAAACTCTCCTCAATAATTTTCTTTTCTTCCTCTGTTATGCTATAAATCTTATAGACAAGTTCATCAATTTCTGCATCTATTTTTTTGATTTCTTCTTCAATTTTGGCTCTTTCGTCTGTTTTCTTGTCACCGATTTCATTGAGGCGTTTGTTTAAGGAGAGCATTTTATCGACGAGGTTTATTATTGGTTGCTGTTGGGATTCTGGAATGAGTTTGATTGGGATTAAATCTAAATTTTCTGTTGCTACTGCAGTTGTAAATTCCGAACCCATATTAAAATAACTATCATAATAAAAATTAATCAATTTGCTATTTAGTAAGGCTAAAAGATATTTATTTGAGATATTGCCTTTTGAAAAAACTAGATTTATTGTTTGTAAAACATAATACTTATCACAGTCAAGAGCAGCGATAATTCGTCCAGAAACATGTTGTGTTAGAATTTTTTCACTTTTTTCAAACAAATCTGGTGTTTTGCCCCTTTTTAGTATCTTTGTTCCGGGCACGTAAAACAAATATTCATTATTAAATTGTATATTATACCTAGAAATATTTCTACCACGTAAAATTGGCTTATACTTCTCAGACTCTCTTGTTTTTTTGATATACTTCTTCTCATCTCCAACTATTATCCCCTGTTTTGTGTATGCAACTTCTCTGAGTTCAACACTATTAATTTTTATTTTTTCTAAGATTTTTATTTTATTTTCATTTAGATAGACATTAAATCTGTTACCTGGAATTTCATAAAAAATCTTTTGAGGTAACCTTTGATATGAATTTTGTTTTAAAACAGAATCTTTGGTACCATGTAAAACAATATTTTTCTGTTTTTCTTTAAGGTTACTATTTTTCTGAAATATAAAAATAACCATTTCGCCAGTAACACCTTCAAATACACCAGCACCTAAAGGTATTATTTTTAAAATTCTACAATTGTTTAGTACAAACTGCCTTAATTTTATATAGTCATTTGAACGTATGCTATTTTTATGTACAATCATTCCTAAAAAGCCTTTATACTTTAGCAAATTAATTGATTTCTCAATAAATAAAGGAAAGGTATTAACTCTATTTCCGGCACTTTTGAATTTGCCCCTATAAAAATCCACATATTCTTGTACTATTTGTCTTGCTTCAACATACGGCGGATTTCCAATCACAACATCAAAACCTCCTTCTTGCATTATTTCTTTAAATTCGTCTTCCCATTTGAAGGCTTTGTCGCCTGCAACTGCAGGATCATCTATCAATGAATTTCCACATTTTATGTTTTCCTGTAGTAATGGAAGCCTATGTCCTTTTTCTGCAACTTTTAACAAGAGATTAAGTTGTGCGATTTCTACTGCCTGTTTATCCAAATCAACACCGAAAATGTTGTTTTTAAGAATCTTTAATTTTGTTGAAAAAGGAAGACCTGTCTTAAAGTCAAGCTGTGCTTGATCGTAATTTTTATCGTGCTTTTTGTAATATTCATTTAAAACATCAAATGCTTTAATCAAAAACGAACCAGAGCCGCAAGCAGGATCTAAAACCCTTATTTTTTCTGGATTAACTTTTTTGTCTTTAAGCAATTCTCCTAAAGTATTTCTAACAATATAATCAACAATGTAAGTTGGCGTGTAATAAATTCCTTGTTCTTTTCTATGTGCGTGAGATTTTGTAAGTTTTGCTCTTTTTTCGCTTTTCTTCAAAATATGACCTAAATACTGCTCATAAATATTGCCTAAAACATCTGCCTCAATGGCTGAGAAATCATAAGAAACAGATTTATCTTTTGTAAAATAAAGCCCTTCTATTATCTCATGCAAAACCTCGTTATCTATATCTAAACTATCGCATAAGTGATTAGCAAAAATCTTGCTGTTATATTGTTGGTCAAAATAAGCAAAAACCTCTCTTAAGCTTTTTATTAATTGTCCTCTGCCTCTGCTTTCCCACTCCCTGAAGCTGGAAATTAATGTTTTTGGTTCAAGTTCTCTGTCTTCGCAGTTTCTTATAAAAATTAATCTATCCAGTATTCTTTGAACAGATTCGTCTAATTCTTCTTCTGTTAGATTTTTGCTTTGATTTAGTTTTATTATGTTTTTTGATAGTAATTCTCTAAATCTGGTAAAATCTGCTAAAAGCTGTTTATCAACAGAAATCTTTTTTGTTTTCTTTCCCCATTTTTCAGCCTCTTTGTCAATCAACCCCTGTTCAAAACTCTCTTTTGACAAGAGCCACAATTCATCAAATCTGTCTAAAAATTCTTGGTAGGGAATTGTTTTAAGATTGCTTTGTAAAGGATTTGTTGTTTTCCATTCTGCATTAAAGATTTTCACGCTTTCAAAATCAGTAAGAACAGCCCAAGTGCAACCCTTGTGCCAAGCGTAATTTATTGCCTGTTCAATAAATTTAGGATTATCTAAATCTTCTTTTAATGCTTTTGCTTCTAAGAAAAATTTTGGAATGCCGTTGATTCTAAAAGAATAATCTACTCTTCCTTTAGAGATTTTTTCTTCAGCAGTAACTTCATTTGAATCTTCAGTATTCCAACCTAAATCACGAAACAAGGGAAGAATAAAATCCTTTTTAGTCATCTCCTCATTGTATTTGCTGATTCTCTTTTCTTCCACAACTTTATTATATTTTTCGACAAGTTTTATAATTTCTTGTTTTATCGTTTCAGTATTCATCATAGTAATAGTTTTCTCCTCAATTTATTAATCTTTTTGTTTGAAAGATCCCCATCCCTTAAAAGTTTAGGAGATGAAGAATCGTTTCTATAATATCCGAGCGAAACAAGACTATATGTACCAAAGGCACTCCCGCGACCCATTTTTATTTCACTTAACTCGTTCATATCCGAATTGTTCGGATATACTACTAAATTTGGAAGATATACGAAATGGTCGCATATACATCCCCTTGGACGATTAATTTATTGTGCTTATGTCTCACTTTCTACTATAGTTTATCATCGTTAAACATCATATATTAATATATATAAAAAAGTCAAATATTTTTTTAAAAATTTGTGTCAAGAAAAAATTGAAGAAATAGAAAATTCATTCACAAAAAGAAAAACAAGAAAAGTATCAAAGGTAAATGAAATAAGGTTACCTCTAAAAATCCGTTTTTTTAAAGACATTTTCTTCCCTGTCAATTTTTTAAAAAATTATTATAAAAAATATCTTATCTTTATAAAAAAGTAGGACAATTGTTATAGAAAAATTACTATTTCTAAAAAAGATAAAAGCAAGTATAATTTAAGGAATAAACTCAAAAAAGCATCAAGAAAAATCAAAACCTCGATGATTAATCTATTAAAACATATTTTTAATAAAAAAATTATTTCTTTTTTCAAAAGTAGGATTTGTCTCTTGCCCATGACCAGGATATAAAGTATAATCATCATCTATTAAAGAAAAAATCTTTTTTATTGATTTAAATATTTGAGACTCATTGCTTCCGGGTAAATCAGTTCTGCCAATACTTCCATAAAAAATAGTATCTCCTGTAAAAACGATCTTTTCTGAATGTATGATAAACACAAGAGAATCCTCAGAATGTCCCGGTGTTTCTACTATCTGGATATCTGTATCACGCCATTTTAGAGTATCCATATCTTTAACTATAGTCGCATTTTTCAACTCAACATCTTTTATAAAACTTACTATCTCATGAGGGAAACCTACTAATAAATTATAGTATTTATTATTTATCCTTTCATAAGCATATTTTGAAAGAATCAATTTAAAATTATATCTACTTTGAAAATCAAAAAGTCCTTCAAAATGATCAAAATGAATATGAGTAAGTAATATCATATCAAGATTATAACTTTTTCTTTTGATTATATCTTCTACTTCTGGGACAAAATCAACAAGAATTATATTGTTCTCTTTTTCAAGAATATAACAATTTACACCAAGATTGCCTCCAAAGACTACTTCTAAATTTAAATTATTAATTTTTTTCATAATTATTTGAAAATCCGTATATTAAAATTAGAATAACTTTTCTGAATCAAGAAGTATTGTAACAGGTCCATCATTGATAATTTCAACTTCCATCATGGCTCCAAATACCCCACTCTTTATCTTTTCTGAGTTATAATTTAATTTTAATTGTTCTAAAAATTTATGATATATTTCTATTGCCTTTTCCCCTTTTAATGCCTTATCAAAAGATGGGCGTCTTCCTTTTCTTGCATCCCCATATAAAGTAAACTGAGAGATTATAAGAATCTCACCATCTATATCCTTAATGCTTTTATTCATTTTATCATTTTCATCTGAAAATATTCTTAAATTCAGAATTTTATCAACCATATATTTAATATCATCTTCATTATCTCCATCTTTAATTCCTAAAAGACAATTTAACCCTTTATTGATAGAAGAGTATATAACGCTGTCTATTTTAACACTTGATTTAATTACTCTTTGAACTACTGCTCTCAATTTTAATATCCTTGATAAGATATAGCCCATTTATATATGTCTTATTTTCTTCAATCTTTATTTTTCCGAAGACAAAAACTTTATCGTTATTCTCTATTAAAACGGCTTTATTAAAAATAACTGGGACAATTGTATCAATTACCCCTTTTTCTTCATCTCCAATCACAAGATCAAATGCAATTTTATCTTTATAAAGAGATTTATTTATAACTCTTCCATACCATTTTATGTATATATTATTATAGATTTCTCTATTTTTTATAAAAGTCTGAAAATCTATTTTATTTTTAAATGTGGCATAATCTGGCTCTGAAATAAAACTCTCAAGAATTTCTACTCTTGACTTTACAGATAAAGAGGCATTTGAGAGTTTTATCTCATTTATATTAATCTGGGCATCAACAACATTCTCAGAAATTATCAATGATTTTATCTTTTCAAACTTCTCTTTTATCTCTTTTTCATTATAAGAATATTTTTCAGTTATATCCTTTGGTTTTTCTAAAAGATTAGGATTATAATCTGGAAGATATACTTTATTAATATCCTCTCTATGTTTTAGTTTTGCATATCTATTATAGAGATATTTAATACCATTATAAGAAAAATAAAAAATTAAACCAGTAATTGCTGTAATAATAAAAATCTTTAGAATTAATCCAAATGGAATTAAAAAAGGTTCCTTGGGAAGTAATTTATCAAAAAATGTATCCTCACCAATATTCAGTTCTCTTCCTTTCTCTCGTATATAATCGAGAGCCTTTTTAGCCAGTTTATTGTTTTTATTTTTTTCTATAGCCTTACAAAGAGACAACAATACCTTTTCTTTATCATTATGTCTTGAATATAAAAATGCAAGGGTATTATAATCTTTATAATTAGCACTCTTTTTCTCATCAAGAATTTCATAACAGAGCTTTGCATGATAAAAATTCTTTTTAAAAATAGAACACAATCCTTGATATCTTATCTTTTCATCATCAATCTTATCGATATTTCGATTTAAGGGGAATATTGTGAGTTTTAAAACTTCATCATATTTTCTCTGATGAAATAATAAAAATAGATAAATTTTTTTAAAAACATTCAAGCCTTTACCCGTTCTAAGTATTCACCTGTTCTTGTATCTATTTTTAATAAATCCCCTTCATTTATAAAAAGAGGAACAACAATTTTATACCCTGTTTCGAGTTCTACTGTTTTCGTTGCTCTTGTTGCAGTATCGCCTTTCACACCAGGTTCTGCTTTTGTAACTTTTAAAGTAACAAAATTAGGTGGTGTAACAGACAAAACATTCCCATCATAAATAGAAAGTGTAACCTTGCCATTTAATACCACAAAATTTTGAACATCCTCACAAAGATCCGGAGATACATGATACTGCTCATAAGTTTCATCATCCATAAATACAAATTCTTCACCCTCTTTATATAAATAGGTGGCATCTTTTTCAAAAACCTGAATATCTTCTAATTTCTCGCCTGATCTAAAGTTCATCTCTTTTGAGTTGCCAGTCTTATGGCTTCTTGCTCTAATTTTTACAAAAGCAGCCCCCTTACCGGGTGTAACATGCTGCATAAACATTACAGTCCACATATCCCCATCTAATTTAAATACCATCCCTTTTCTAATATCCTGCACATTTATCATTTTTACATCCTCATTTAGATATAATTTAGATTTATCTTAAATATACAATATTGAA
>Ga0209204_1001901_pt1 | contig 18256 bp, 17 predicted proteins | sample AD_JPNMR2_MetaG_FD_184425 | JGI IMG/M metagenome (GOLD analysis project Ga0209204, IMG submission 184425) | Active sludge microbial communities of municipal wastewater-treating anaerobic digesters from Japan - AD_JPNMR2_MetaG (SPAdes) (version 2) | ecosystem: Engineered > Bioreactor > Anaerobic...
AGAGGGAATAAGTGCTGAGGAACTATCAAAGAGATTGCTTAATCATTTTGGCTCACTGAGAAGTATTGATTCTGCAACAATTGAGGAAATACGCAAAATCGAGGGGATTGGGTTTGCCAAGGCTGTGCAAATTAAAGCAGCGCTGGAACTTGGCAAGAGGCTTTTTAGGGAACAAGCAGAAAAGAGGAAAAAGATAAAACAGGCAGAGGATGTAATAAGTTATGTGGCAGAATATCACGGAACATATCTCAAAGATTCTACAAAAGAGTTCTTTTATGTCATTCTTTTAGATATTAAGAACAAGCCAATTGAGAATGTGGAAATAAGCATGGGGAGTTTAAATGCAACCGTGGTTGACCCAAAGGAAATTGTTAAAGAAGCATCTTTAAAATCCGCTGCATCTGTTATATTAGTTCACAATCATCCATCTGGTGAGGCAACACCTTCTGCAAATGATATTGAACTTACAAATTGCATAGTCCAGGCGTGTAATCTCGTTGACATAAAGGTTTTAGACCATATAATTATTGGAAAAAATCAAGATGACTATTATAGTTTTGCTAAGGAAGGATTGATAAAATGAACGAACCATACAAACTACCAGAAGGTTGGAAATGGGTAAAACTGGGGGATGTGTGCGAAAAAATTATTGGAGGAGGAACACCAAGTAGAGGGCATCCTGAATATTGGGACGGTTCTATTTATTGGTTATCTCCAAGCGAATTAGAAGAAGGCAAATTGAATTATGTGACCCAAACGAAAGAGAAAATAACAGAAGAAGGTTCTCAAAATAGCAACGCAAAATTAGTTCCGCTAAATTCGGTATTGTTAAGCTGTACCGCAAGTGTTGGAAAAGTAGCAATAAACAAAGTTCCTCTTACTACTAACCAACAATTTAATTCTTTCGTTCTTAAAGATGGACTAGTCATCTCTGAGTTTGTCGCATATTACCTTCTCTATAAAAGAGATGAGATAAAACAACTTGGTGGTAAGACTACATTCACATTTATTTCAAAAGACGAAATTAGTGCTTTGCATATCCCCCTCCCCCCTCTTGAAACTCAGCGGCGCATCGCATCCTATCTTGAAGAGAAAATGGCAGAGGTGGAGAAACTTTGCAAATCTATTGAGAAGCAGCTTGAGGCGATAAACGCATTACCGCAGGCAATTTTAAGAAAGGTATTTAGGGGTGAGTTGTGAATCAAGAAATCTATGAACGGCTGAAGGAGGATTGAGAATGAAAAACAATCGCAAAATTACAACACCGCAATCGCTAAATGCCTATATCAAGGGAATTTGTGACATCATGCGTCGCTCTGGCAGAAGTGGTGCTTTGCAGTATGTGCCTGAACTTACATGGATGTTATTTTTGCGCATACTTGACGAGAGGGAGGAGAAAGAAGCAGAGCAGGCAAGAGCGCTTGGCGTACAATTCACACCCTCGTTAGAGTATCCATACAGGTGGCAGGATTGGGCTTCGCCTAAAGGGAAAAAGAGAAAAGAACTGCAGGAAGGCACACTCGGAGCATTTATGTCATTTGTAAATGGTGAACTCATACCATACCTGAGAAATCTTAAAAGTAAGCCCGGAGCAACTCCAAGGCAGAAGGTTATAAGTGAGGTATTCTCCGCCACTGAAAGAACATATATAGATACGGAACGAAATCTTCTGGATATCCTTGACAAAATTGATGAACTTTCTGTTGAGAACATAGACGAAACACACATCTTCCCAATATCTCAGGTCTATGAAGGACTTCTTCAGAAGATGGGTGAAAAGAATAATGATGGTGGTCAATTCTTCACTCCAAGAGAGGTTATTCGTGTAATGGTAAAGGTAATTGACCCTGAGATTGGGGAGACAGTTTATAACCCATGCTGTGGTACAGGTGGATTTTTAGCACAAGCCTACCAATATATGAAGCAGAAGGCAAAAACTGCAGCGGATATAGAGACACTTAAAACCAGAACTTTTTATGGCCGTGAGAAAGAGAACTTAGTTTATCCTATTGCACTTGCAAACCTTGTGCTTCAGGAGATTGATGAACCACACATCTGGCATGGGAACACACTAACAGGACTTGAAGTTTATGGAGGTCTTTTCAGTAACGCACCTGCTCTTTTTGATGTTGTTCTTACCAATCCTCCTTTTGGTGGTAAAGAAGGTAAAGACGCCCAGACCCGTTTTGCTTATAAAACAAGTTCTACACAGGTTCTCTTTCTTCAACATGTTATAGACAGCCTCAAGCCTGGTGGGAGGTGTGGAATTGTGATGGACGAAGGGGTGCTTTTTAGAACAAATGAGAACGCCTTCGTTCAAACAAAACGAAAACTACTCAATGAATGCGACCTTTGGTGCATTGTGAGCTTACCGCCAAAGGTTTTTGTGAATGCAGGTGCGGCAAGTAAAACAAATCTCTTGTTTTTTACAAAAGGAGAACCAACAAGGGAAATCTGGTATTATGACCTATCGGACCTGAATATAACCAAAAAACAACCACTCACATTAGAACACTTTGAAGAATTCTTTAAACTGCTTCCTGAAAGAGCAGAGAGCGAGCGTTCCTGGCGTGTATCAGTAGAGGAAATTAAGGCGAAAAATTATGACCTTAAGGCGGTCAACCCTAACAGAAAAGAGACTGAAGATAGAAGAAGTCCAGAAGAGTTGCTTTCTATCATCGAAACTCAGTCAGTAGAAATAGAAAATGTGATAAAAACATTAAGAGACAAAGGAATATGAAATATTCGAATATGCAACTTACAATAACACAACATAAAAGGGTCGTGTCTTACAGCACTTACCCAAATTTTTGCTTCGCAAAAACGTCTTTTATGCTGGAAACATTATATGACATCGGAGGGCGATTGTTAGATAAAAAAGGGTAAATCTTGGAGGGATCAAATATGCCTATAGATTTCAATGAATGGGCAGCAGAATACGAAAGAAATTACAGAAGAAAAAACATCTCTATACAATACTACATAGATGGTAACGGAGAAATAGCACATGAATATTCACCATATTTTGAATCAATTTCTCAGGTTTTACAACAAAGAGGATTTCTATCGAAAAAGGAGTTTATAAGTATTTGTGAATGGAAGACCAAAAGACAAAAAAACAGGTATCAAGAAAATTCTGAAGAAGATATAATGGAGATAACAAACGTAGTCATAACCGGAGACCTGAATATAGAAGGGCAAATATATAAACTAACCCAACTTGAAGGTGTTGGTGTGCCAGTAGCCTCGGCCATTTTAACGGTGGTTTTTCCGAATAATTATTGCGTGTTGGATTATAGAGTATGGAGAGCTCTTCTTTGGGTAATGTCGGAAACTGATGGTTTTGGGGACTATACTGAGTTTTCAGAAATTATGGGCAACTTTCTAAATTATGCATCATTTGGTTCTTATATGTATTACTTAGAGAAAATCAGAACTCTAGCAGAGGAACATAATATGACGCCGAGGAAAATTGAAATGGCGCTATGGATGTATGATAAAAAGGGTGGTATATTAATAAATGAATAAGATAAGAAAATTAAAAGCATTCGCCTCCGACGCTTCGAAACCTTCGGTTGCTTGCCTTCACTTCGTTCGGGTCATATAACAGGTGCGTATCCGCTCGGCTTCGCCCTTTCCTTTGAGAAATTAGCTCGCTAACATCGGATACCCGCAAAATGTTAGATGAAATGGTGGGCTTGGGAAAAAGGGGATAAGATGGCTAACCAAAAGATAAGTTTCAAAACTAAAAAAGAACTTGAGAAAACAATCTTACATGAAAAAGCAAAAGGAACTACTGATTTAGAAATTGGTCAAAAGTACAGAGTTACTTTTAGATACATTGAACGGTTTATTACCCGCTCTCAAGGGCTTAATATTAGTTCCTTTAAAGTTTCTAAAAAAATAAAGTCACTTCACCCAAGAGATTTTAAAGAAGAACAAACAACTGTCTGGAGTCTTAAGCAAAGAGGTAATTGAGCAACTCATAGTGGCGAATACATTCTCCCACCTTTAAGGTAGGCAGTAAGAATTAGTAAAAAATATTGAAAAAAAAAGAAGAGATGATAAAATAAAATAATGAAATCTTTTACCCAATATTTATGGTTTTGTACAGAAAATAGAATTGAATTTATAAATATTACAGAGAAAGTTGAGGAAGCAGTAAAGAAAAGTGGAGTAAAAGAGGGGATTTGTCTTGTTAATGCAATGCATATAACTGCAAGTGTTTTTATAAATGATGATGAAAAAGGACTACATTCTGATTTTGTTGAATTTCTTGAAAAACTTGCACCACACCAACCAATTTCAAAGTACAAACATAATCTAACTGGAGAGACAAATGCAGATGCTCACTTAAAAAGAACTATTATGGGAAGAGAAGTTGTTGTTGCAATTACAAATGGAAGACTTGATTTAGGACCATGGGAGCAGATTTTTTATGGTGAATTTGATGGTCAAAGGAAAAAGAGAGTTTTGATAAAGATAATAGGAGAGTAATGAAGGATAAATTTGGAAGGAAAGTAGATACATTAAGGATTTCAATAACTGATAAGTGTAATTTTAGATGTCTTTATTGTTCTAAAGAATTTTATAAATTAAACAAAAAAAATATTTTGTCGTATGAGGAAATCGTTGATATTGTGAAATTTTTCACAAATTTTGGGATAAAAAAAATTAAAATTACTGGAGGAGAACCACTTATTAAAAAAAACATATATTACTTGATAAATAAAATTTCAAAAATTGATGGAATAAAAGAAGTATCTATTACAACAAATGGATATTTTCTTTGTGAAAATGTTGAAAGATTAAAAAAAGTAGGCGTAAAAAGAGTAAATATAAGTTTGGATACTTTAAAGAGTGAGAAGTTTGAAGGAATTACATCTGTTAAAGGACTTGAAAAAATAATTTGTGGTATAAAAGAAAGTGTAAAAAATTTTGATGTAGTAAAGTTGAATATAGTTTTAATGAAAGAAATTAATCTTGATGAGATATATGATTTTTTAAAATTTGCTGAAGAAAATAAAGTTATTCTTAAGTTTATAGAATTAATGCCTGTTTACAAAAATTACACTTTCTGGAAGGAAAATTTTGTTCCTTATTTTTTTGTTGAAGAAATATTAAAGAAATATATCCAATTGAGCCCTATTTGTGAAAATGGGAGAATTAAAAAATATGAAAACAAAGACAAAACAATTTATATTGAATTTGTTACACCTGTAAGTGAGCCATTTTGTAAAAATTGTGATAGGTTAAGGATTGACTGTAAAGGTAATCTATTCAGCTGTTTATATGGAGAACCGATTTTTAATTTTAAAAATTTTAATAATAAAGAAAATGAAATTTTAGGTATTATTTTTTCTTTGATTTTCAACAGAAAATTTAGTTATAATCCATTTTTAGAAATTCAAAGGAGTTATTATAAACTGCCATATATGAATATAGTTGGTGGATAATGATAAAAAAAGTTGAAATAGTTAAATTTACCGAAGGTTTGGGAGAAAATAAATTAGAAGATGAGGTTGTTGAAGAAAAGTATGTCAGGATTTTTATAAATGGGAAAGAGGTAGTTGTTTTAAGTTGTCTTTTTGAAAATATAGATTATTTGATATATGGTTTCTTATTTACTCAAGGAATTGTGAAAGATTTAAAAGAAATTGAAAATATTGATATTTCAGGATGTATTTGTAATGTGAGATTGAAAAAAAATGATTTTTTGGGTCCTTTTTGGTTTATAAGTTCTGAATGTGGTAGTAGGCATATTACTTTAAACATCATGGATAAGGTTAATTTTGATAATTTTTTTAAAAGTGATGCCATTTTTTATCTTTTAAAAGTTTTCAATAGGATTTCCCAATTATATAAAAAGACAGGTTGTGTTCATGTATGTGGAATTGCAAAAGATAGAGAAATTATTATTTTTAAAGAAGATATAAGTAGACACAATGCTTTTGATAAAGTTATTGGTGAGGCAATTTTAAAAAATATATCCTTAAATGATAAAATACTTTTAACATCTGGAAGAATTACTTCAGAAATTATTTTTAAATTAGTAAAAATGAAGATTCCAGTTATTTTATCAAAAGGTGCACCAACTGATTATGCAATAAGAATTGGTGAAGAATTTGGTATTACAATAATTGGTTTTGCAAGAGGGAAAAGATTTAATATTTATACACATAAAGAAAGGATAAAATGATAGATGTTGGAGATAAAAAAATTACAAAAAGGAAAGCAGTTGCAGAAGGATTTATTATTGTTGCTCCAGAAGTTATAGATAAAATAAAAAATAATAAAGTCCCAAAAGGTAATGTCTTTGATTTTGCTGAAAGTGCTGGACTTTTTGCAATAAAAAATACTCCTTATACAATTCCACATTGCCATCCAGTAAAAATAACAAAAGCAAAGATAAATTTTGAGATAGAAAATGATAAAATAAGGGTTATATGTGAAGTTGAAGGTATTGATAGGACTGGATTTGAAATGGAAGCACTTTATGGTGTTTGTGTTTCACTTCTGACAATATATGATATGTGTAAGGGCTTTAAAAAAGAAATGAAAATAACAGATATAAAATTACTCTCAAAACAAAAATGAAAGGCATTGTTTATTCTGTAAATATTGGTGAAAAAAAGGGAGAAGGCAAAAGACCTGTTGAAAAGATTGAACTTATAGAGAATTATGGAGTTAAAGGTGATTGTCATGCAGAAATAGGAATAAATAGGCAGGTAAGTTTATTATCATGGGAAAGGATGAATGAGGAATTTTTCTGTTTGAAAAAGGAAACTGGTTTAAGTCCTGGAGTTTTTGCAGAGAATATAACAACTGGAAAGATTGATTTAAGGAAACTTAAAATTGGAGATAAACTTAAAATTAATGATGTTGTCATTGAGATTTCTGAAATAGGGAAAAAATGCCATAATTGGTGTGAAATTTATAAAAAAGTTGGGAAATGTTTGATGCCGAAAGAAGGAGTATTTGGAAAAGTAATTAAAGGAGGGGAGATAAAAAAAGGAGATATTATTGAGGTTATACCGAGAATATATATAGGTATTTTAACGATAAGTGATGGATGTTTTAAAGGAGAAAGAGAGGATAAAAGTGGTAAATACTTAAAAGAAATTTGTAAAGAACTTGGATGGGATGTTTTAAAATATGATATAGTAGCAGATGAAAAAGAGATGATAAAAAATAAGTTGAATGAATTTTCTGAAGTTTGTGATTTGATTTTAACAACAGGAGGCACTGGAATAACAAAAAGAGATATAACACCTGAAGCAACAAAAGAAGTTATTGAAAAAGAAATTCCTGGTGTTTCTGAAATTTTAAGGATAAAGACATATGAAAAATCAAAATTTTCTGTAATTTCAAGGGGAGTTTGTGGAATAAAGGGAGAAACTGTTATAATAAATTTACCAGGAAGTTTAAATGGTGTTAAGGAATGTTTTGAAGTTTTGAAGGATTTTTTAGTTCATCTAATTGAAATGGTAAGGGATTTTCCACATGAATGAAATAAAAGAGATTATTGAAGAAATTGAAAATAAAAATTTCTCAAATCTTGAAATATTGCAATATCTTCAGGAAAAGTATAATTATGTACCTATTGAAACATTGAAAAAAATATGTGAGGAAATTGAAATACCAAGAAGTAAAATTTTTGGAATTCTAACATTCTATTCCCAATTTTCAACAGAGGAAAGAGGAAAGTACTTGATAAGAGTATGTGATGGGACAGCATGTCATGTAAAAGGAGGTAGTAAAATTATTGAAATGCTTAAAAGGGAATTTAAACTTGAAAATGGGAAGACAACAGAGGATAAAAAATTTACTTTACAGGTTGTTGCATGTCTTGGAAGTTGTTTTCTTGCTCCTGTTTGTATGATAAATTCAAGTTATTATGGAAATATGGATGAGAATAAATTTAAAAAAATACTTGAAAAATTAAAATGAAATTTAAAAATTTTTCTGATTTTAAAAATTATTGTGAAAAATTGAAAAAAGAAAAAGATGAAAGAGTAAAGATAAAGGTATGTATAACTGGTTGTAGGGCTGCTGGTGGACTTGATATTTATGAAAATTTTAAAGAGAAAATAAAAGAATCAAAAAAATTAAAATTAATTCCAACTGGTTGTCAAAAATTCTGTTCAGGAGGTCCTGTTGTTTCTGTAAGTTTTGATGGGAAATCATTTTTATATGAAAAAGTCTCTTTAAAAGATGTTGAAAGTATTATAAAAAAGGCAGAAAAAAAAGAGGTAGTTGAAGAACTGGTTATTAAGGATGAGAAATTTTTAAAAAATCAGACATTTAAAGTTTTGAAATTATGTGGTGAGATTGACCCACTTGATATTGATGAATATATAAAAAATGGCGGTTTTTCTTCATTTTTAAAAGTCCTGAATGAATATACTCCAGAAAAAGTTATTGAAGAATTAAAAAAATCAAAGTTAAGGGGAAGAGGTGGTGCTGGTTTTCCAACATATCTGAAATGGGAGATTGTGAAAAATAAACAAGATGATGAGAAATATTTAATATGTAATGGAGATGAGGGAGACCCTGGTGCTTTTATGGATAGGACTTTGCTTGAAGGAGTTCCATTTCAAGTTATTGAAGGGATGCTTATAGGTGCTTATACAACTGGTTGTAAAAAGGGTTATTTTTATGTGAGGGCAGAATATCCTATTGCTATTGAACATATTGAGAAAGCATTGAGAATCTGTTACGAATACGGAATTCTTGGCAAAAACATTCTTGGGACAGATTTTTCTTTTGATATTGAACTTAAAAAAGGAGCAGGTGCTTTTGTATGTGGAGAGGAAACCGCACTTATTGCTTCAATTGAAGGGAAAAGGGGAATGCCAAGACCAAGACCACCATTTCCAGCAGAAAAAGGACTTTTTGGAAAACCAACATGTATAAATAATGTTGAGACATTTGCAAATATTCCAATAATAATTGAAGAAAGAGGAGAAAATTTTTCAAAGATTGGAACAGAAAAAAGTGGTGGAACAAAAATATTTTCACTTGCTGGAAAGATAAAAAATACTGGACTTGTTGAAATACCTCTTGGAACACCATTATGGAAAATTATTTATGAAATTGGTGGTGGTGTGCCTGAAGGAAGGAAGATAAAAGGAGTTCAAACAGGTGGACCATCAGGAGGATGTATTCCTGTTGAACTTTTCAATACACCTGTTGATTATGAAACACTTGCAAATCTTGGTTCAATTATGGGTTCAGGCGGAATGATTGTAATTGATGATAAGGTATGCATTGTTGAACTTGCAAGATATTTCCTTGATTTTGTTCAGAAAGAGTCATGTGGAAAATGCGTACCATGTAGAATTGGGACAAAAAGGATGCTTGAGATAATTGAAAAAATAACAGAAGGAAAAGCAAACATAGAAGACATTGAAAAACTTGAAGAACTTGGAAATTATATTAAGGAAACAAGTTTATGTGGTCTTGGACAAACAGCACCAAATCCTGTTTTGACAACAATTAAATATTTCAAAGATGAATATATTTCTCATATAAAGGAAAAAAAATGTTCTTCAGGTGTTTGTGTGAATTTAATAAAATATTATATAAATCCTGAAAAATGTACTGGTTGTACTTTATGTGCAAAAAATTGTCCAGTTAATGCGATTGAAGGAGAGAAAAAGAAGCCACATAAAATAAATGTTGAAAAATGTATTAAATGTGGAATATGTTTTAATATTTGTAAATTTGGTGCTGTTGAGAAGGATTAGAAATGGAAAATAAAAAAATCAAAATTGAAATAGATGGAAAAGAAATATTTACTGAAATAGGGAAAACAATTTTACAAACTGCAAAAGAAAATGGAATTGAAATACCAAATTTATGCAATCATCCAGAACTTATTCCAAATGGAGCATGTAGATTATGTCTTGTTGAAGTTGTTGGAGAAAAAAGGCCAGTTGCTTCATGTTGCTATCCTGTTTATGATGGAATGAAAGTTTATACAAATACAGAAAAACTGATAAACTACAGAAGATTAACTTTACAACTTATAATTTCAGACCATCCTCTTGATTGTATGACATGTGAAAAAAGTGGAGATTGTTTGCTTGAAAAATATGCTTACCAGTATGGAATAAAAAAGATTGAATATTCTGGAGAAAAGGCAGAAAGAAAAGAAAAAAATGGATTTCCTTTTATTGTTAGGGATTATGAGAAATGTATATTATGTGGTAGATGTGTTAAGGTATGTGAAGAAATAGTTGGTGCAAATGCAATTGATTATAAAAATAGAGGGTTTATAACTGAAATAATAAGTGGATTTGATGAAATATTGAAAGATACAGAATGTCTATTCTGTGGTAATTGTATTGAAGTATGTCCTGTTGGTTCTTTAAGGGAAATAAGTGCTGAAGGAAAAGGAAGGAACTGGGAATATGAAAAGATAAAAGCTATATGTCCATATTGTGGAGTTGGCTGCGGAATTGTTGCTTATGTAAAAAATAATGAGATTGTGAAAGTAAAAGGAGATGAAGATAGTCCTGTAAATAAAGGATTTTTATGCATTAAAGGAAAGTTTGGATTTGAATATGTAAAGGATGAGGAAAGATTAAAAAAGCCACTTATAAAAGAAGATGGTAAATTTAAGGAAGTAAGTTGGGAAGAAGCAATTGATTTTGTTTATGAAAAATTAAAATATTTTAGAGATAATTTTGGACCTTTTTCAATTGCTGGACTTTCATCTGCAAAATGCACAAATGAAGAAAATTATATATTTCAGAAATTTTTTAGGTGTGTTTTAAAATCAAATAATGTTGACCATTGTGCACGGCTCTGTCATTCCTCAACAGTTGTAGGACTTTCTCAAACAATAGGTTCTGCTGCAATGAGTAATTCACTTGATGAGATTGAAAATTATTCTGATTGCATAATTATAACAGGAACAAATATAACAGAAACACAACCAGTAACATCTTATAGAATAAGAAAAGCAAAAGAGAAAGGAGCAAAAATTATTGTTATTGACCCAAGAGAAATAGAGATTTCAAAAATTGCTGATATATATTTACAGCCGAGATATGGAACAGATGTAATTGTTTTTAATGGACTTGCAAAAATAATTGTTGATGAGAAACTTTACAATGAGGAATTTATAAAAGAAAGAGTTGAGAATTTTGAAGAATATAAAAAATTTATTGAGAAATTTGATTTATCACTTGTTGAGAAAATTGCAAATGTAAAAATAGAGGATTTAAGGAAAGTTGCTTATTTATATTCAAAATCAAAAAGTTCTGTAATTTTATGGTCTATGGGGATAACACAGCATATAACAGGAACAGAAAATGTATTTACTCTTTCAAACCTTGCTCTTCTTACAGGTCAGATTGGAAAAAAAGGTGCAGGACTTTCTCCATTAAGGGGACAGAATAATGTTCAAGGTGCCTGTGATATGGGCTGTTTGCCTGAGTTTTATCCCGGATATAGTAGGGTTGACGATAAAAATACAATTGAGAAATTTGAAAATCTATGGAATGAGAAAGGACTTCCTGATAAGATTGGTTTTACTCTTGTTGAAATGTTTGAAAATGTTTTAAAAGGAAATATTAAATGTTTGTATATAATGGGAGAAATGCCTTTAATTTCTGACCCTGATATTTTACATATAAAGAAAGCACTTGAAAAGATTGATTTTTTAATTGTCCAAGATATCTTTTCTACTGAAGTTTGTGAATTTGCAGATGTTGTTTTTCCAGCACTTTCTTCATTTGAGAAAGAAGGGACATTTACAAATACAGAAAGGAGGGTTCAGAAAATTTCAAAATGCATTGAAAACAATAATGGAAAACCTGACTGGTGGATAATAAATGAGATTGCAAAGAGATTTGGTTATAACTGGAATTATAACGATGTCTGGGATATTTTAAGGGAAATAAATAAAACTGTTGAAGTTTATAAAGGGATAACACCCAAAAGGGTAAAAAATGGGGATAGGATTCAGTGGCCATGTCTATCAGAGGAAGATAAAGGAACAGAAACATTGCATATAGGTAAATTTAAAAGAGGAAAAGGCATTTTAAAGATTGTTGAATATAAAGAACCATATGAATTGCCTGATGAAGATTATCCATTTATTTTAACAACAGGAAGGATTTTAACAGAATATCATTCAAGGACAATGACTGGAAAAGTTAAGGGAATAAAGGAGATAACTGGAGATGAATTTTTTGTTATGAATTGTGAGGATGCAGAAAAACTTGGAATTAAAGAAGGAGATTTTGCAGAAATTAAATCAAGAAGAGGTTCTATCAAATTGAAAGCAAAATTGAGTAGAAAAATCCAAAAAGGTGTTATTTTTATTCCATTCCATTTTTATGCAAATATATTAACCCATACAGAACTTGACCCATACTCAAAAATCCCTGAATTCAAAATCTGTTCCTGCCACATTTGCAAGGTCCCACCTCGTCAGTAAGCATTCTTACTGTTGCTGCTCCTCCACCAACACCAATAAGTCCTGCCATTAGTCCTATGATTAAACCAGAAAAAATAGCGATTAGATTTTTCATTATGATGCCTTTATGGTAATTTATTTTATATGAACTCAATAATTCTTGCAAAAGGAGAAAAAAGTAAAAGGACTGGTTTAGATAAGGCATTAATTGAAATCAATAGTAAAAAATTGATTGAGATTATTATTGAAAGGATAAAACCTGTTTTTGATAAAATTTATATTGTATCTTTAAATCCTGAAAAATTTGAAAATTATAAGGATGAAAAGATTGATGTAATAAAAGATGGGTTTGGATGTGGACCACTTGGAGGGATTTATACTGGTCTTTCAATCTCAAGTTCTTTATATAATTTTGTTTTTGCCTGTGATATGCCTTTTATAAATGTTGATTTTGTTAGATATATGATGGGAATAAAGAAAAATTATGATGTTTTAGTTCCTGTTTATAAAAATAGATATGAAGTTCTTTTTGCGATTTATAGTAAGAATGTTTTAAAAGTAATGGAAGAGATGATAAAAAGAGGGGAATACAGAGTAAGGGAAATTTTAAATAGGGCAAAGGTTGAGTACATAAGCCAGGATATAATTGAAAAGTTTGGTTGGCAGGAAAGTTTTTTTAATTTAAATACAAAAAATGATATTCTTATTTTAAAACATGGAAAATTTAATAAGTTTTGAAAAAGCAATTGAAATAGTTTTAAAAGAAACAAAAATTTGTGGTGTTGAAAAAGTTGATATTTTAAAATCACTTGGAAGATTTATTGCAGAAGATATTTTTTCTCCTTTTGATATGCCACCATTTAAAAGAAGTGCAATGGATGGTTATGCAATAAAATTTGATGATTTGAGTAATACAAAAATATTTGAGATTAAGGATGAGATTAAAGCAGGAGAAGAGAAAATTGTTGAATATGAGAAGGGAAAATGTGTTTTAATAATGACAGGTGCTAAAATTCCAGAAGGTTTTGATACTGTTATTAAATTTGAGGATACAGAAGAGTTTGTTGAGGAAGGGAAAAGGAAGATAAAAATTTTAAAAGAAATTAAAAAGGGTGAAAATATTGCTGAGAAAGGAGAAGATTTTAAAAAGGGAGATTTATTGATAAAGAAGGGGACTTTTATAGATAGTGGATATATGGCTATTATTGCATATTGTGGAATAAAGAAAGTTTTGGTTTATAAAAAGCCAGAAGTTGGAATAATTGCAACTGGTGATGAGGTAAAGAAAATAGGGGAAAAATTGAGAGAGGGAGAAATATATGACTGTAATTCTTATTCTATTTATGGACTTGTTTTAAAATATGGTGGAATTCCTGAAATTCTTGGGATAGCAAAGGATAATAAAAGGTCATTGAAAAGATATATTGAAAAGGGGTTAGAAAAGGATATTTTGATTTTATCAGGTGGAGTAAGCGAGGGTAAGTATGATTTTGTTGTTGATGTTTTTAAGGAAATTGGTATTGAAATGAAATTCTGGAAAGTTGCAGTAAAACCTGGTAAACCAACATTTTTTGGTAAAAAAGGAAAAACATTAATTTTTGGTCTTCCAGGATATCCAGTTTCAACATATATTAACTTTGAAAATCTTGTAAGACCAGCAATTTTAAAAATGCAAGGAAAAAAGAACTTTGATAGATTTAAAGTTGTAGGAATTTTAGCAAGTGATGTTGAAAATAAAGGTGATAGAGATGAATTTTTAAGGGTAATTGTGAAAGTTGAAAATGATGAAAATATAGTTATTCCGTTTAAAAAGCAAAAATCAGGTGTCTTTACTTCAATAGTTAATACAAATGGATTGCTTTATTTAAAAAAGGGACAGAAAATAAAAAAAGGAGAAAAAGTCATTGTTTCAGTAACGAGATCCGACCTCGTATCCATTTTTACTTAAAGATAAAAATATAGTATAATCAAATGAGAAATGTACGGATTTGGAAAAGATAGAGAACCATTAGATTTAACATTTATAGTAAACGAACCAGGTAAAACACTTAAAGATAGATTTGCACAATTAATAAAGGATTGTAAATTTTTTGATTGTCTGGTTGCATACTTCAAGGTTACAGGATTTTACCAGATATACAAAGCTCTTGAAAACACAGAAAAAATAAGAATTTTGATCGGAATTGGAACAGATAAAGAATCATTTGAATTGATTGAATCTGCGGAAGGAAATGCTTCACATTATGAAACAAAAAAGTGCATAAGCGAAATTATACAGACAGAATTTGAAAGCACAGATGAAGATGAAAAAGAAACAGAAGAAGGTGTCTTGAAATTTATTGAATGGATAAATCAAGGAAAAATAGAAATAAGGGCTTACCCTAATAAGCGACTTCACGCAAAAGTATATATTATGACCTTTAAGGAAGAAGATAGAGATATAGGAAGAGTAATAACAGGCTCAAGCAACTTTACATACTCTGGTCTCGTTGATAATCTTGAATTTAATGTTGAGTTAAAGAATCGTGCTGATTATGAATTTGCAAAAAAGAAATTTGAAGAATTATGGAATATTGCAGTAGATGTGAAAGAAAATTATATTAGAGCAATAAAAGAAAGAACATGGTTAAACCCTGATATAGCGCCTTATGAACTTTATCTTAAATTTTTGTATGAATACTTCAAAGATGAACTTTCCAGTACTGATAAAGTTTTTACAAAATACTTGCCTCCAGACTTCAAAAAATTGGAATACCAGGAACAGGCTGTTCTGAATGCAAAGAAAATATTAGAGGAGTATGGCGGGGTCTTTATCTCAGATGTAGTAGGACTTGGAAAAACCTATGTTGCAACTATGCTCTCAGGACAACTTGATGGAAGAACGCTCGTCATAGCTCCACCAGCGCTTCTTAATAGAAATAATCCAGGCTCCTGGCCCAATGTCTTTTCTGATTTCCATATACCTGCTGAGTTCTTCTCCATCGGCAAACTTGATGAGGCAAAAGAGTTTGTAGAAAGATATGAAAATACTGAGCAACCTGTAAAAAACATAATTATAGATGAAGCACACCGTTTTAGAAATGAAACTACAATTAGTTATGAAGATATTTCTGAAATCTGCCGTGGTAAAAGGGTAATTTTGGTCTCTGCTACTCCTTACAACAATTCACCAAGAGATATCCTTGCCCAGATAAAACTTTTCCAGAATCCGAGAAAAAGCACTATCCCGGGGATTCTTGATATTGAAAAATTTATTGTCGGACTTGATGAGAGATTAAAAAAAATAAACCGACAAAAGGATTATGATAAATGTCTTGAAATAACTAAACAGAATGCCAAAGAAATTCGCGATAAGATTTTGAAATATATAATGGTGAGACGCACAAGAAAAGAGATTGAAAAGTATTTTTCAGAAGATTTAAAGAAAAATAATATCAAGTTTCCCGAGGTGGAAGACCCAAAGCTATTTTATTACCAGCTCAATGATGAAGAAGATGAAATATTTATGGAAACTGTGAAAAAGATAACGCAGGAATTTAAATATACTCGTTATACTCCATTATTATATCTCACAAAAAAGATTACACCTCTGGAAGAACAGGCACAGCGAAATATGGGTGGATTTATGAAGGTTTTACTTGTTAAACGTCTTGAAAGCAGTTTCTATGCATTCAGAAAAAGTATTGATAGATTTATCAGGTCATATGAAATGTTCATTAAAGAATATGAAAAAGGGAATGTATATGTTAGTAAAAAATATATAAATAAGATTTTTGAACTTTTAGAACAGGGAGATGATGAAGCAATTCAAAGATTAATAGATGAAGGTAAAGCAGAAAGATACGCGAGTTCAGATTTCAGACCTGATTTTAAAAATTATTTGGAGCATGACCTTAAAATTTTGAAAAAAATAAAATCAATGTGGGATGAAGTTAAAAGAGACCCAAAACTCGAAACACTCATTGAAAATTTAAAAAAACACCTAGTTTTGAGAAATAGTAAGAAAATAATCATCTTTACAGAATCAAAAGAAACAGCGGAATATTTAACCGAAAATATAAATAAAGAGTTTGGAGAAATAGCATTGCTTTTTCATGGTAACTCTCCGGAATTAGTTAGAGACAAAGTAATAGAAAATTTTGACGCAAGAGCAAGAAATAAAAGAGATGATTATAGGATACTTGTCTCAACAGAGGTTCTTTCAGAAGGTGTTAATCTTCATCGCTCAAATATCGTTATCAATTATGACATTCCTTGGAACCCAACAAAGTTAATGCAGAGGGTTGGAAGAGTAAATCGTATAGATACACAATTTGATAAAATTTACACATTCAACTTTTTCCCGACAAGACAAGCAGATTCTGAAATTGAACTTACAAATATTGCTCGCTCAAAAATAGAAGCATTTTTAACATTACTTGGTGGTGATTCAGCAATTTTAACAGAAGGAGAACCAGTATCTTCTCATGAACTCTTTGATAAACTCCTCTCTAAGAAAACTATTACAGAAGATGAGGAAGAAGAAAGTGAACTTAAGTATTTAAGAATTATTGAGAATATTCGTGATAAAAATCCAGAGTTTTTTGAAAGAATAAAACGGCTTCCAAAGAAAGCGCGGTCTGCAAAAATATTTACTGAAGATTTAAAAGATTTTGCTACTCCAAATTCACTACTTACCTTTTTTAGAAAAGGGAAACTTATGAAATTCTTTTTATCAAATAAAGAAAAAAGAGTTGAACTTGATTTTCTAACTGCTGCTAAAATTCTTGAAAGCACACAAAATGAAAAAAGAGAAGAACTGCCACTTGAAGATTACTATGAATTTCTTGACAAGAACAAGACTGCTTTTTTCAATGCGACTTTGGAGGAAATAGTTGAAACTCGCAGGCGGGGAGGTAGAAGTAGTTATGATAAGCTTCTAAGAATCCTAAAAATAATCAAGAAAAATAGCAAACAACTTACAGAAGATCAGGAAGAATATCTTAAAAAAGTTATGAATCGGCTTGAAGAGGGTGCTATACCTAAGAAAACTGTGCAGAAAGTCCTAAAAGAACTAAATCCGAGAGAAGGAAAAAAACAACAAAATCCTTTACAAAATCTTTTACAAAATCCTTTAAAAGTAATTGAAATTCTGCAGAGAGAGATCCCATCAACTTTTCTCAAAAGCCATTATGCTGAAACTTCTGCAGTAACAGAGGGGAAAAGAGAAGTTATTTTATCACTATATTTAGTGGGTGAAAAAAATGACAAAAATTGAAGATATAAAAGAAAAATTAAGAGAACTAAAACCTTTGCTTAAAGAAAAATATAAAGTTAAGGAAATTGGCATATTTGGCTCTTATGTCAAGGGACAACAGAAAAAAAGAAGCGATCTTGATATCCTTGTTGATTTTTATGAGGTGCCTTCATTAATAGAATTTATAGAAATGGAAAATTTTTTATCGGATAAGCTTGGAATAAAAGTTGACCTCGTTATGAGAAGTGCCTTGAAACTTCATATTGGCAAGGTAATTCTAAAAGAGGTGATTTATATATGAAAAGGAAAATCAAAGATTATTTGTTTGATATATTTAATGAGTGTAATTACCTTTTGAAAGAGAGCGAGAATCTAGACTTTGACTCTTTTGTAACTAATGAACGATTGAAAAGAGCTTTTGTGAGGAGTCTTGAGATTATCGGTGAAGCGGTTAAAAAAATTCCCAAATCCTTAAAAGAAAAATATTCTGAAATTAAATGGAGAGAAGTGGCAGGGATGAGAGATAAATTAATCCATGAATACTTTGGAGTTGATTATAAAGTAGTATGGAAAACCGTATCAGCAGATAT
>Ga0209204_1001917_pt1 | contig 18166 bp, 18 predicted proteins | sample AD_JPNMR2_MetaG_FD_184425 | JGI IMG/M metagenome (GOLD analysis project Ga0209204, IMG submission 184425) | Active sludge microbial communities of municipal wastewater-treating anaerobic digesters from Japan - AD_JPNMR2_MetaG (SPAdes) (version 2) | ecosystem: Engineered > Bioreactor > Anaerobic...
GTTCTTCACTTGTTTCAATAAGGTCTTCGACCAGTAAATTGATAAGTGTTCTCACAATAGATGTTCTTAAAATTTGTTCATTTATATTTCTATTAATTTTCTTTGCCACACTTTTCCATATTTCAAGGGAAGAAAGTTCCTCTTCATCGAGAATGCCACTTTTCAAACCATCATCAAGGTCGTGGCTGGTATAAGCGATTTCATCTGCAAGATTAACGACCTGCGCTTCTAAACTTGGAGAAACATGTTCAGTAAATTCTGATACTTCAGGGCTATCATAACTCGTTTTATGCTTGATGATGCCCTCTCTTACTTCATATGTAAGATTAAGTCCTTCAAAGTGGGGATATCTTACTTCAAGGATATCAACAACTCTCAGTCCATGCATATTGTGTTCAAATCTTTTTCCAAACTTTTTCATAATTTCATTAAGGGCTTGTTCTCCTTTGTGCCCGAAAGGAGTGTGCCCGATGTCATGTGCAAGAGAAATGGCTTCAGTCAGGTCTTCGTTGATGCCCAGATTTCTGGCTATCGAACGCGCAATCTGTTGAACTTCAATGGTATGGGTAAGACGGTTTCTATAATAGTCACCTTCATGATAAATAAAAACCTGGGTTTTGTATTCAAGTCGCCTGAATGCCGTGGAATGAATAATCCTGTCTCTATCCCGTTGAAATGCAGTTCTTAATGGATGCTGTTTTTCTGGATATTTCCTGCCAAGGTGCTGATTGCTTTTGACTGCGTATGGCGCAAGAATTTTTTCTTCTATTTCTTCCCAGTCCTTTCTGCTTCTCATTTTTTCTCCAGTAAATTCAATGGGTTGACAGGGTTGTTTTTGTATCTGATTTCAAAATGCAGGTATCTTCTCGCCTGACTTGAATTTTTCATCTCTCCTATGATAGAACCCTTTTTTACAAATTGTCCCTGCTTTACTCGCGCAATCAGGTCATGCCCATAGACAGAAAACATTTCATTTTCATGTTCAATGATAATTGTTTCTCCGTATTTTGTCGTTGTTCCAACGAAAACGACTTTACCATCTTTCGCCGCTTTTACAGAAGAAGATGGAGAAATAAGGATGTCAATGCCCTTGTTTCCCAGTTCTCCATAGGTGCAGATGATTTTTCCCTCAACAGGCCAGGCATACTCTGGTTCTCTTACAATTTTTGTTTCTGGTGCAGGTTGTTCTACAACTTTTACTGCTGGTTGAGATGGGGTAAAATCAGGAGTGAGCGCAAAAATTGGTACTTTCTTGTTTGTGTTTGGAATGAAAAGTTTTTGACCAACAAACAGACTATCTGAGGCCATATTATTGGCTTTTTTGATGTCCTGCTGTGGAACCTCATAATACAAAGAAATTCTGTAAAGGTTTTCACCTTTTTTTACTGTATGCCAAACACCCTGTTGCCGCGAGGGTTTTGATGTAACCTGCTTAATCGTTGCTGTCTTTTTTTTCTTAGATTGTTTTTCTGGATACTTTGTGGCAACGCTTAACGTACAACCAGAAATTAAAAATAAAAAGATGAATGCTTCAATGATGCTGATCTGCCCCATATTTTTTAAACAGCAACCAGTTCTTTTTTCCATTTTCTTCCCTGAATAATAATAAAACATAAATACCTCTAAGTTTTTTTCCACGTAAATCCACTTCTATAACTTTTTTGTCTTTTTTCAAAAGTAGGAAATGGCCTGAGTCCCAGATTGAAACTTTGCCTGCGCCATATGCTCCTTCAGGTATTTCGCCTTCAAATGAAGCATATTTTAGGGGATGGTCGTCAACTTCGACAGCCAGCCGCTTTTTACCTTTTTTTGAAGGTATCTCTTTTGGAATTGCCCACGATTTTAGTACGCCATTGATTTCCAGTCGAAGGTCGAAATGATGCCTTTTTGCAAAGTGCTCATGCACGACAAATATTTTTCTCTGTGCCATTTTATTTTACCTTTGCAGATGGACACATTTTCATAAGAGTGCATCTATCGCACAATGGATTTTTTGCAGTGCAAATTTTTCTTCCGTGTTGAACAAGGCGAAAGGAAAAACTTCCCCAGTGTTTTTGCGGTATGATTTTCATCAGGTCCTGTTCGATCTTTACCGGATCTGTGTTTTTTGTTAACCCAAGTCGCTGGCTTACTCTTTTTACATGAGTGTCTACGACGATTCCCTGATTTTTTCCAAATGCCTGATTGAGCACCACATTTGCAGTCTTTCTGGCAACTCCAGGAAGTTTCAGAAGGTTTTCCATAGTATCTGGAACCTTGCCTCCGAATTCTTTTACAATTTTTTCTGATGCCAGTTTTATGTTTTTTGCTTTATTTTTGTAAAAGTTGACAGATGAAACCAGATTTTGAATTTCTTTCAGGTCAGCGTTACAAAAATCCTGGGGCCCGGGAAATTTCTCAAATAATTTCGGAGTAATTTTGTTCACCTGAGTGTCAGTAGTCTGGGCAGAGAGTATCGTTGCCACCAGTAGTTGAAATGGAGTTTGAAAATTCAGAGCCGTTTTTGTTTCTGGGTATTCCTTTTCAAGAATTTTCAGCAGAGCATTAATGTTTTCCATAGAATTATTTTATCAAATTGTCAGTTTTTTTCAACAGGAAATCACAGAGTTTTTGTGGTAAACTGAAACATTATGACAAACATCATGCGCATGTTTTTAGTATTTTTTGTTTGTGCTTTTTGTTTTTCTGGATGTCGGACAAGACAAACAAAGGAAAAGACAATTTCAATTGTGGCAGCTGGAGATGTCAATTTTGGTTCTGACTATGGCAATAACATGACCCCTGACAGAAATCAAAGGACATTGATTTTCAAACATTGTAAGGACATTATCAAGAACGCTGATATTGCCTTTTGCAATCTTGAAACAGTGCTATGCAACAATGGCATGCCAGCAAAAAATATCGAAGAGAAAAATACATTTGTGTTCAGAGCAAATCCTGACTTCTGCGATGTACTGGTTGACGCTGGCTTTGATGTCGTCTCTATTGCGAACAATCACATCAGGGACTTTGGCGCATACGGAGAATCTCAGACAAAAAAGTTTCTTACTCAAAGTGGAATTCAATTTCTATCAATTGATGGTGAAACAGCAGAATTTTTGATAGATGGCATAAAAATCTATTTTGCTGGGTTTACCTATGGTTCCAGAAACCGTTCAATCGTTAACCCTGCTGTTGTTTTCGATGAAATAAAAAATCTTTCAAGAAGGTGCGACGTTTTTGTTGTTTCTTTTCACGCAGGAGCAGAGGGAGACAGGGCAATTCATACAAAAAATTCAACTGAAATGTTTCTTGGTGAAAACAGAGGCAATCCAGTACTCCTTGCGCACGGTGCAATTGATAATGGTGCAGATGTGGTTTTAATGCATGGTCCTCATGTGCCAAGAGCTGTTGAGATGTACAAAAACAGATTCATTGCATATAGTTTAGGAAATTTTGTCAATTACGGCTGGAATCTTGGCGGATTTACCAAAATTGCGCCACTGGTATGGTTAGAACTTTATCCTGATGGACGGCCCTGCAAAGTAGATATTATCTCGTTTATTCAGAAAAGGCCAGGGTTTCCAGAATTTGACACCGGTCATTCAGCATATAAAATAATCAAAGAACTGACAAAATCTGATTTTGGCGCCAAAAACATAAAATTTACAAAGGACAGTAAATGAAGAAGATATATATGATTTTTACTATGTGTTTATTCATTTGGGGAGGCATTGCAATAGGATTTGAATTGCCAATTGAAGCAGAACATTTTAAACTTGCAAATGGCTGGAGAATTGTTGCAGGAGGTTATTTTCCATCACAACCAAATATATGGAGCTTGAATTTAATCATAGCAGACGAGACCGAAGCACCAGCAGCTGCCACAAAAGACATCGAAATTCCTGAAACGAAAAAATACAATCTGTGGGTGAGATATGAAAGTTGTTATGGTTTTGGTTCTGTTTTCAAAATATCAATTATTCAGAATGGCAGAGTGAAGGCAGAACAGGTATTTGGCAGAAAAAGCGACAAGAAATACTTTCCATTTAACAAGGGCTATACAGAGCAACTTGCATGGTTCTGGCACAATACTGATTTCTGTTATCAGGGCATGGAAGTAGATCTTGAAAAGGGCCAGGCAAAAATAGTGATTTCAAAAGATATCAATGAAAAACCTGCTGCCAAAAGAGTAATTGACCTTGTGTACATTACTGACGATCTTTCCATTGTTCCAGGCAATGACTGGAACTGGCGAGGTCCTGTTGAACCGCCAATTATTTCAAAATTCAAGAAACCTCTTTATATTAAAATAAGTTCTTTTGAAGGTTCATCCAGTGTAAGTATTCAAACATCATGTTATTTAATTGGTTATTACAAAGGTCCAAGGGAACTTTATTATGCATTAAAGGATAGATTGTCAAAGGAAAAGCCAAAGAAAGGAGAAATGCTGAATTCAGGAGAAAGCACTAACTGGCAGCAAATACTGGTATCAACTGTGATGCCACCTGAAATTACTATTTCTAAAAAGGGAGAGGGAAAAGTTATTGTTGAAATTGCCAGTGAAAGGATAGAAAACATCATTAAGAAACTTGAATTAAATCAGCCTGAACAAAATTGTTCTGTAATTGTTGCTATTGGAAAACAAAGATATGAGGAAGGACTTCTCGGTAAGAGCAAAGCCCTAACAGTAGAAGAGATTTTGCAAAAACAAAAGAAAATCCTGGATGACTATAAAATTTCAGGAAATCCTGCGAAAAAACTTCTGATAGCATTTGGTCTTGGACAAAAGTATTTGAAAGAACAATTTGACCTTGCGATTGCCTGTGGCGCAAATGCTGCTGCATATAGTAGCCAGCCAGAAATTTTTGGGGTGAACCCCACACTTAAAGGATTTGACACAACAACAGGCGCTTTAACATTGCAAAATGCGCATATGACAAAGGAATGTTACCAGGGCAATTTTACTGCTCTTGAAGAAAGATACAAAAAAATTGCCCAGGATACTGAAAAAACTCTTGGAAGAAAAATTCCATTTAGAATAAAGTTGATTGAAGAGTCTGGTCCACCTTCTTTTGAAACCTTGATGACATATGATGGGCTTAAACAAAAATATATTGATTATTTGAAGTCTGAGGGCCTGACTTTTGATGATGTAGAAAAAGATTCAGATATTGCGTTTTATCACCAGAATCGTTTCAGGTCTTTGATATTTGCAAGATTGAACGCCATGGCAACAAAATTGATAGAAAAATACTTTCCAGAAGGCACAAGAACCAATTCAGGAAGTTTCTATCCATCAACTGGCTCAATGCCAGTTCTTGCAAGGGGAGACGACCCATTTTTGTTGTTCAGAGAAAGAGGGGTTACTGAATTTTCAAGTGAAATTTCCTGGGGATGGGGTGGAACTCCAGATTACATTGGACCACAAACCCAGTCATATGAAGCAGCGCTTGCAAGGGCATTGAGTAAATACTACAATTGTCCGATGGGTTCATATTTGATTGCAGATGGTAATCGCGGTTATACAGGTGATTATGTCGAACTTGCCAGTTATCCCATGTATACACAGGATTTTAAGTGGCTTCATTACTATTACTTTGGCTGGATTATGGAATGCACATTTATTGGATGCCCTGATGTGATGAAGAGTATAAAAAAGGTCAGTTATACACTCAGCAAGGTTGAGGACGACATTGTTAATTCAAAACTTGTGCCAGCAAGAATTGCCATTGGTTGGTCTTCGAGTACAGACATCTGGGATCTTTCTTTGAAACCAGAAAACAGTCGTCTCTGTGGAAATTGCGTTTATCCACAGGAAAGGCAGAACCTGTATTTGATATTAAGACACCTTCAATATCCTGTTGATATACTCTCTGAAGAAGATCTCATCGAGGGGTACTTGAAAAATTACGATGTTTTTATACTGGTAGCAGACCATCTGAAACCAGCTGCTGCGCAGGCATTAAAAAATTGGGTACAGCAGGGCGGAACATTGATTTCTGTTGCAGGTGGCGGGCTTTTCGACAATTACAATAAACCATTGAATATCCTGATGGATGTATTTGGAATTACAGATGCAAAATTACAAAAGGAAGTGCTTGCTTTAAGACCAAAGCTTGAACTTGTGCACGCAAAACCACTTGATTTCGTTATTTTTAATCACATTGGTAACAGAAAAATTGGATTTGATATTTATGGATACAGACAGAGTTTTAAACCGGGTCCAGGGAAGGTGATTGCCAGTTACAAAAATGGAGAACCAGCGTGCATTGAGAATTCTTATGGAAAAGGAAAGGCAATTATTATGGGTTTTCTTCCAGGACCAACTTACTTCAAGCCAGCAATACCTGTCAAACCATATGGAAGAGGTGGAGTTGATGAACTTCAGGGTTTTGTGCCCACTTCATTTAAAAATGAAATTCCGGAAATTTTCAGATATTTTCTTTCAGGTGTAAAAAGCCCTGTTGTTTGTAGTGAACCTCTTGTTGAAACAGTATTGAGAAAGTCAGAAACTGGCTATGTGATTTTTCTGATCAATTACACAGGAAAAAATCTTAAAAATGTAAAAATTGCTTTTTCACCGGAACAGGAAAACATAAAATCCGTTTCATCAGTTTTCTCAAAATGTTCCTTTAAAAAGGTTTCAGTTGACGCTTATCAGATTGAACTAAAGAACCTCGAAAAATTTGACTGCATCAGGATTAACTCAGAATAAATTGGGATTAAAATTTATCTCCATTTCCCCCATTTGTTTCTCATTTTGTTGTTTTCCAAGCATTATTGCGTATAATATAAGACTGTAATACGGTCTATAATTTTTTTTCAAAGGAGGAAAGCAAAATGAAAATTGGGGTTGCTGACTATGGTATGAATGTGTGGGATGGAGGATTGTTTGATATTGAACAGCGTCTGATAGGCTTAAAGGAAATAGGTTATCAGGGAACTGAACGACTTATTGCCAGTAGTCCTTCAGAGGCACTCTTTCGCTCAGCGACTTACAAAAAACTGGGTATGGATTTTGCGACGTGTCTTGGTCCTACTCCGCAGGCATCGATTCAATGGACGTCTGCGCTTGGCAAGAATTATGTGTGGACAGCGGTTACTGGCAATACATTTGACGTTTTTTGCAGGCAGGTAAATCATCAGGTTGCGATTTGCAAAAAGTGGGGTATTTGCGTTGGGCTTCATAATCACCTTGGGTCCCTTGTGGAAACTCAGGAGCAACTTGAAGAATTTTTGAGAAGGTGCCCTGATTGTGGATTGATTCTTGATACAGCGCATCTTGCTGCTGCAGGCGGGGACCCTGTTGAAGTCGTAAAAAAATATGGAAATCGGCTGGTATCAGTGCATTTGAAGGATTGGCTGGTTTTGAAACCAGAAATTGGATTGGATAAATGGACAGAAAGAGGAAGATTTTGCGAACTTGGGGCAGGCAATATTGGGCTTGATAACATCAAGGTTATGGAAGAACTAGTGAAATGTGGATATGATGGATGGGTTTTTGTGGAGCAGGATACGCATCTTCAGGATCCTTTGATAGACCTTGCAAAGAGCAGAAATTATCTTAAACGGGCAGGGTTTTGAATAGGAGAGTGAAATGAAAAATAATCCAATTAACGTTGGAATTATAGGATTGGGTAGGGCTGGCTGGGGTATGCATTGCTCTGAACTGGATAATTTTAAAAATAAATTTAAAATTGTTGCCGGTTGCGATATTGTAGATGAATTCAGAAAACGTTTTGTTGAAAAATATGGATGCAAAGTTTATAAGAAAGTTGAAGAGCTGATTAATGACCCTGATGTTGAACTGGTCGATGTCGCAAGCCGTTCTAATGACCACGTAAAACATGCAATCATGGCTTTAAAGGCAAATAAATATGTATTTCTTGAAAAGCCGATAGCGACCAGTTACAGGGAAGCATTGAAAATTGATAGATTGCCTGCCAGCAAAAAGAAAAAATTATTTGTTCGTCATAACCGGCGCTTTGACCCAGCGTTCCAGCATATTAAAGAAATTATCGATTCAGGAATTCTGGGAGAGGTTTTTGAAATAAAACTTCATCGGAATAATTATAATCGTCGGAATGACTGGCAAACATTAAAGAAGTATGGAGGAGGATTATTGCTTAACTGGGGTCCACATGTTGTTGACCACGCATTATGTTTTCTTCAATCACCTGTGAAGGAAATGTGGAGTGACTTAAAAAGAATTGCTGCTGCTGGTGATGCAGAAGACCATATTCACATAATTCTTAAAGGAAAAAATCAAAGAGTTGTTGACCTTGAAATCAGTGGTGGCGCAGCGATATCAGAGCCAGAATATCTTGTTCTGGGTACTAAGGGCGCTCTTGAATGTAGTGGTAGTGAAATCAAACTTCGTTATCTTGACCCACAAGTACGTTTGCCCGAATTGAAAGCTAACCCTGGAACCCCTGGAATGGGTTTTGGTTCTGCTGAGAAACTTGTGTGGGTTGAAAAAACGATGAAGGTTAATCCCCGGTTGAAGGTTGAGATGCACTTGATATGGGATTATCTGTATGAATCTATCAGAAATAATAAGCCATTTCCAATTACATGGAAACATGCGCTTGAAGTCATGAGAATTATTTCTGAGGCAAAGAAAAATACAAAATTTAGATAAGATTTGGTTGCTATCAAATGTAGAATACGGCTGTTACTTGCATCACTTGACAAAAAAAAATGTTGTGATATATTTATTGAAACTTTTTTAATTTTTTGACCAAGTTAGTGATTAATTTCACAAAGTTATATGAAAACATATTTTATTGAGAACAACAAAATAGAAAATTTCATCAGTCGATGGCTTGGGGATTATAATGTTTCTGCCCCGTTTTTGAGAAATCAACATTTATTGTATGAGCCGCTGTCAACAGAAAATATCGATGACGCTGTCATTGGTGCAGTAAGGACAATTCAACCGCTAAAATTTTTCTTTCACCCATTTCAAGAAAGAATTGTTCCTGAAATTGCCAATCCTAAGAAAAGCATTGTTATTGGCGCTGCCAATTGCGACTTACGGGGATTGAAAATTCTGGACAACGTTTTCCTTGAGGGTGATTACAGAGACCCGAATTTTATTTCCAGAAGACAGAATACTTTTATCGTCTCAATAGATTGCACCCAACCACTTTCAGTTTGCTTCTGTAAATCACTTGGTTTAAATCCGTATCCTGAAGATGGTTTTGACCTGAATTTGACGAAACTTGAAAGTGGATTTGTTGTTGACGTTGGTTCTGAGAAAGGCGAGATTCTGTTAGGGGATAAATCTTTTTTGAAAAACGCCACAGAATCTGTTCTCGAGGAAAGAAAAAGAATAAGAGAAGGTGTTTCAACAAAGATTTTGAATTACAACGAGAAATTTCACATACCGAATAAAATTTCAGAAGAATTTAGAGCCCAGTTTGATTCAAAAAAATGGGAAATGGTCTGGAAAAATTGTGTTCAATGCGGCAGTTGCACCAATGTCTGCCCATCATGCGTATGTTTTTTGCTTGAAGATATAAGCAGAAACGAGAATTTTGTCAAAGCAAAAATATGGGATTCTTGTCTTTTGCCTGGCTATGCAAGGATGGCATCGGGTGTTTCGCCAAGGCCGTTACTATGGGAGAGATACAGGAATCGATTGGCATGTAAGTATCAATACATGGTTGAAAATTTTGGAAAGATAGGTTGCACTGGCTGTGGTAGATGCATTGCAGGATGTCCTGGAAAGATTGACAAGAGAAAGGTGCTTTCCTGTGTTTTTGAGGATGCACTTTTTGAGGAAACAGGTAAGGATGTAAAGTATGAATCACTCAAATATCTATAAGCCATTGAAATGTATTGTTGAAGATGTGATTGAAGAATCTCCGACAATCAAAACAGTGGTATTGATTCCAGAAAAAGAATTTACTTTTCAGGCAGGCCAGTTCATTTCATTTACAGTTCCTGGCATTGGAGAAGCGCCATTTACTCCGTCTTCATCGCCTTTCGTGAGTGATAAACTTGAGGTGACTGTGATGCGAACAGGACTTGTGACTGATGCCATTCATAAACTGAAAAAAGGAGATGTTGTTGGCATAAGAGGCCCATATGGCAAGCCATATCCCCTTGATAAATTTGCAAAAAAAGAGGTTTTACTTGTGGGTGGTGGAGTGGGACTTGCGCCAATTCGCGCGTTGTTTTATGCACTTATTGGGACGGTTGAACAATACAAAAGAATTGTGTTCTGTTGTGGAGCAAAAACGCCTGCTGATTACATTTATAAAAATCTCATATTGAATGAGTGGCTTAAAATGTCGGAAAAATTTCCAATCTCTTTCAGGATCACAGTTGACAGCAAAGATGATAACTGGAAATTCGGAGAAGGCCTTGTTACAAAAACCCTTGATCATCTTGATGTTGATGTATCAAATAGCGTGGCGATTGTTTGCGGACCTCCTGTTATGATGAAGTTTGTTACACTTAAACTTCTTGATATCGGATACAAAGATAGTGCGATTTATCTTTCAATGGAAAGAAAAATGTACTGCGCAGTTGGTCATTGCAGGCATTGTTTGATAGGTCCTTATTTTGTATGCAAGGATGGGCCAGTATTTACCTATGATTCGATAAAAAATGAACCAGGAGTATGGGCATAAATGAAAAAACTTTTTATTGATTACGAAATTTGTAACAGATGCCCTGGGTGCGTAGTAAAGTGCAGTTATGTATTTCATCCTGCAAACAATGGTATTACAGCTGTCAGGGAGGAAATTGCTTTCTTTTTTGCATGCAGACGATGCGATGATTATCCCTGTGTAAATGCCTGTCCCAACAATGCTTTGGAAAGAGAAAACGGTATTATCAGGCGGTCAAATTTTCTATGTATTTCATGTAAAAGTTGTGCCCTTGCGTGTCCTTTTGGGACAATACCAGTTGACATTTTGCAGTATCTGACAGAAAGATGCGATATTTGCATGGGAAATAGATTGAATGAAGAAGATAGATTTATATGTGTAAAAAGTTGTCCTTATGGTGCGCTGAAAGTTGTGGATGACGAACAACTTAAAGAAATGAAAAATCTTCATACAATTGGACAGCACATTATTGTAAAAGTGATTAACTGGCTTGAAATTTACCAGATACAAGAGAAATAGTTGTGGACATCATAAAAATTTTTTTATTAATTCTGGGAAGTTTTGTAATTTTCGGAATATCCGGAATGATAAGCGGCTGGCTTGATAGAAAGATTACAGCAAGATTGCAGTGGAGAATTGGCCCACCATGGTGGCAGAATTTTGCTGATTTTTTGAAACTAACTGGGAAGGAAACTGTGATACCTGATAGAGCCAATGAATTTTTGTTTTTTCTTTCGCCTGCGATAGGAATTATTTCAGTGGTAATTACAGGCGCAGTTTTGCTTTCCGGAATTTTTTATAAACCTGCAAGATGGGATCTGTTCATATTTATTTATTTGATGATGATTCCTTCCATTACAATTTTTTTGGCAGGGGCAGCAAGTGGAAATGTTCTTGCTTCAGTTGGAGCAGGAAGAGAACTGCGGCTACTTTTGAGTTATGAACTGCCATTTATTCTGGCACTGCTTGTTCCTGTGGTTAAATATCACTCTGCTCAGATATCCGAAATTATGAACTATCAAATGATGTATAAGATAAATGTGGGGTATATTTCAGGCCTCATTGCTTTTATTGTAGGACTGCTTGCCTTTCAGGGAAAACTGGGTTATGTCCCTTTTGATGTTTCTGAAGCAGAAACAGAAATCGCAGGCGGCACATTTGTTGAATACTCTGGAGTGCTTTTGGCAATGTTCAAGCTGACAAAGTGGATTTTATTATCAGTGGGTGTCACATTTTTTGTGATTTACTTTCTGGGCGGTTTTCACAACCTGATCACAGGGATTTTAAAGTACTTGCTTGTGCTTTTGCTCATTGTTTTGATTAAAAATACAAACCCGAGGTTGAGAACAGATCAGATTTTAAGATTTTCATGGGGCTGGTTGACAATACTTGGTTTTTTTGCATTGATTTTATCTCTGGCAGGTTTTTAAAGGAGAAACAATGTGGCGATTGACCTAAAAACAAAGGCATTAAAAAAATCACTCTTTGTGTTTCATCTTTCAACAGGTTCGTGCAATAACTGCGACATTGAAATTCTTGATTGTCTTACTCCAAGGTTTGATATTGAGAGATTTGGAATGGTTCTTGTGGGAAGTGTGAAACATGCTGATGTCTTGCTTGTAACAGGGATAGGGACCATTAAAAATGCAGAAAGGATAAAAAAACTCTATGAACAGATGCCAAAGCCAGGTTTTGTTGTTGCGATTGGCGCCTGCGCCTGCACAGGAGGAATTTTTAAGGAAGGATACCAGATGGCAGGACCTATTGATAAAATTATTCCGGTCGATGTTTATATTCCAGGGTGTCCGCCAAAGCCAGAAGCAATGATTGCTGGTATCGTGAAATTGCTTGAAAAAATTAAGTGAGGAAATATGGAAATTATTGAACAAGTGAAGGAAAAATTCAAAAGTAAAATAAAGAGTGTTTTTTTCCATAATGAAAAACGGGTCTATCTTGAAATAGATAAAGAAGACTTGATTGATGTTGTAAAATTTATTTTCCACGATTTAGATGCTCGTTTTATTACTGCTTCTGGAATTGACAACCTAAAAGATATGGAAATTTTGTATCATTTTTCTCTTGATTCTGATGGTATTGTGATTTCATTGCGAGTTTTTATTGACAGAGATAACCCCTGTATTGAATCAATTACATCAATTGTGAAGGGCGCTTTGAATATAGAAAGGGAAATGTATGAACTGCTTGGTATTAAATTTTTGAATCATCCAGGGCTGAAACGATTTTTAACAGATGAATTTCCAGAAGGATTTTATCCTTTAAGAAAGGATAGTCCAGGCAGGGCAGAACAATGAAAAAAGTTATTGTGCCAATTGGACCATATCATCCTCTTTTTGAGGAACCAGAGTATTTTGCTCTTTATTGCGACGGTGAACGAGTGGTGGATATTGAATGGATGGCTGGCTATAATCACAGAGGGATTGAGAAACTTTCTGAAAGCAAACACTGGGACCAGGTGACCTTTTTGATAGAAAGAATATGCGGTATCTGTTCAACATCTCATCCAATTGCTTATTGCAATGCTGTTGAAGACCTTGCAAAAATTGAAATTCCAGAAAGGGCAAAATATATTCGCAGTATTGTTGGCGAACTTGAAAGATTGCACAGTCATTTACTATGGGTGGGCCTTGCAGGGCATTTTCTCGGTTATAATACGGTTTTTATGTGGGCTTGGAAGTACAGGGAGCCAATTCTTGATATAATGGAAATGGTGACCGGAAATAGAAACCATTATGCAATGATGAAGATTGGTGGAGTCAGACGCGATATTGAAAATGAAGATATCGACATTATTAAGAAGATTCTTGATGAATTAAAAGGGAAACTTGAAATGCTTACTGGTGCAGTGCTTGATGATCCTGTTCTTGCAGCGCGGCTTAAAGGAGTGGGAGTATTGACAAAACAGGATATTAAGGACTATGGCGCTGTTGGTCCAGTTGCGCGAGCTTCAGGTGTTGATATTGACGTAAGAAGAGATAACCCGCATGCTGCGTATAATCTCGTTGAATGGAAGGTAATTACCTGCCAGGACGGTGATGTCTTTTCGAAAGCAGTTGTTAGGTTGCTTGAATGCTTTGAATCTATAAAAATTATCGAACAATCTCTTGTAAGATTGAAAAAAATAAAGGGTGACATAGCAATTGAGGTTCGTTATATTCCATCCGGAGAAGGAATAGGTCGGTACGAAGCGCCAAGGGGCGAGTGTTATCATTATGTAAGAAGCGATGGAACAAGCCGTCCTGTAAGGCACAAAATTAGAGCGCCCAGTTATGTGAATATTCCGACATTTAAAGCAAGCTGCATTGGAGAAACCATTGCTGATGTGACAATTATTCTTGCAGGCATTGACCCTTGCTATTGCTGTACTGAAAGAGCTATTACTGTGTATGATGCCGATACCAGGAAAAAACTTTTTGATGGAAAAGATTTGATGAAATTGTCTCAGGAAAAAACAAGAAAGATAAAGAAGCAACTTGGTTTTAAGGAAAAATAATGGACATAATGGTTTATTATTTTATCGGGATACCGTTTATCGCAGGACTGTTCTGTTTACTTTTGCCTGATAAGTGGAAAACTTTGATGTGGGCTATTGCGTTTGATGTGTGCCTTGTCTTGTTTGGCTATTTTGTTTACTTTTTTGATAAAATACCGGCTTTAACAGGAAATTTATTTGTTTGGGACGGTTTAACAAATTTCACACTTCTTGGGGTAAGTTTCTTTGGATTGATTATCAGTTTGTACAGTTATAATTTGACGATTGATTTTCTCAATAGGTACTACGGGTTTTTGTTATTAACAGTCGCTTCAGGAATTGGCGTTAGTGTTTCAAACAATTTACTTTTGATGGCAGTGTTCTGGGGAATTCTTGCGATCACTCTTTATATGATGATAAATCTTGGTGGTTCGGATGCAGCATACCCGGCGAAAAAGACGTTTATTATGGTTGGTGGAAGCGATTCATTCCTGATACTTGGTATTGCAATTGTATGGGTCTTAACCGGAGTTTTGAATATCACTGAAATGCATATAGAAATTGATAGGGCGCTTGCCGCATGCGGTTTTCTAAGTTTCGTGATCGCTGCTTTTACAAAGGCAGGAGCAATGCCGTTTCATAGCTGGATACCTGAGATCGCTGAAAATGCGCCAGTTTCTGTGATGGCTTTTCTTCCTGCTTCAATTGATAAACTGCTTGGAATATATCTACTAGCAAGGGTTTGTCTAAATATGTTTTCCTATCATGAAACCATGTGGTTCTTACTGAGATTGGTAGGTGCTTTGACAATCGTATGCGCGGTTTTCATGGCGCTGATTCAACATAATATGAAAAAACTTCTTGCGTATCACGCTGTAAGTCAGGTCGGATACATGGTGCTTGGTATTGCGAGTGCAAATTCTGTTGGAGTTGTTGGAGGCCTGTTTCATATGCTTAATCACGCGATTTATAAGTGCTGTCTATTCCTTGGTGCAGGGTCAGTGGAAGAGAAAACAAAAACCACAGACCTTGATCAACTTGGTGGTCTGGCAGGTATGATGCCCATTACATTTGTCAGTTTTCTTTTTGCTTCTTTTGCAATTAGTGGCATACCACCATTTAATGGATTTTTTTCAAAATGGATGATTTATCAGGGATTGGTTGAAGCAGGGAAAAGTGGTGAGCCATCTTGGATTTTGTGGATTGTAATGGCTTTGATTGGTAGTGGCTTGACACTGGCAAGTTTTATGAAAATTATTCATGCTGTTTTCCTTGGTCAAAAATCCGCAAGTATTGAGAAAAAGGATATTAAAGAGGTTCACTGGACAATGTTTGTTCCAGCAACGATTTTATCTTTATTATGTCTGTGTTTTGGTTTATTTTATTTCCAGATACCCCTTTCAAAATTTTTCCTGCCGATTATGAGAATTGACAATATGGAGTATATACTTAATCTGGAACTTCCACTACTTTTAATCATTGCGGGCATAATACTCGGGTTTGTAATTTATCCGATGTTTATGCCAAGGAAAAGAAGGATTGCGCCTGTATTTATTGGAGGGGAAAAGCAGGAAGAAGAAATGAGGATATCAGGAACAGAATTTTACAATGTCATCAGAGATACGAGATTTTTAAAAACGATGTATGTCGCAGCCGAGAAAAAAATTACAGATCTTTATGAAGTGCTGAAGTCAACAGTTTTATATTTCACTGAGGGTTTCAGGGTAATTCATACTGGAATACTTGGCACATATTTGACCTGGATATTATTCGGAACCCTAGTTTTTTTGTACATTTTTATCAGATGGTGAGCGATGTAAGAATTTGCAAACTGGAGAGATGAGAAATGATAGAAACGCTTATCAGCATGCTGATTTTTTTCATGATTATAGGAGCAATTATTGCTCTTGAAACAACTGACTTGCTGTCAGCAGTGATATCTATTGGAGCGATTGGCAGTGTTGCCAGTATATGCTACCTGTTTGTTGGTGCTCCTGATATCGCCAGCACGCAACTTGTTGTTGAAGTTCTAACAATTATTATCCTGATCAGGGCAACAATCAGGCACGACCTTATCACGATTGACGGCGATAGAGAATTTTTTGGACTTACGATAACACTTGCCTTAATTTTCGTTTTATTTTTGTTTGGTATCAAAGCGTTTAATAATCTTTTTGACTTTGGTAATCCTGCAATATCTCAACTGCCTGAAGCGCCGTCTAACAGATACCTTGCTTGTGGATTTCAGGAAACAGGCGCAAACAACATACTATCAGCAATCCTTTTTGATTACAGGGGTCTTGACACATTTGGACAATTGTGTGTGTTATTCGCCGGGATATGGGGCGCGTTCGCAATCATGAGGGTACAGAGCAGAAGAAAGAAAACAGGTAAAGGTGATGGTAATGAAGACAGATAACAAATATCCAGGTATGAGTTTAATTGTTAAGAATACTGCTAAAGCAGTTATGGGATTGATTTTTCTTTTTGGTATTTATCTTACTCTGTATGGACATATAAGTCCTGCAAGCGGCTTTTCAGGGGGGGTCGTTTTTGCTTGCACATTCATACTGATGACCCTTGCTTTTGGAAAGGATGTTGTGTTAAAATTCCTTGGTAAAACCACTGCTTACGTTCTTAATTGCGTTGCGGCTCTTTTATTTTTGTTAATTGCCAGTTTGGGCGTTTTTTACAGTGGCAACTTTTTTGAAAACTTCCTTGAGAAAATGTATCCTTCGGCAAATTTTCGACTTTTCAGCGCAGGGGTTATCCCTTTTTATAATCTTTTGATGGCAATTAATATCGGTGCTGGTTTATTTATGGTGTTTATTATTTTTGCGGTGAGAAGGGTTGTTGACACGGATGGAAAAAGAAAACTGATTTCAACAGAATTTTTTGATATAAAGAAAGGTGAGAGTCAATGATTTATACACTGTGTTTTGTCTTATTTCTCGTGGGCTTATATGGGGTAACGTGCAAGAAAAACATTGTGAAGATTATTTTGGGGTTTTTAATTATGGAACACAGCGTCAATTTGTTTTTAATTCTTCTTGGATGGAAAAAAGATGGAATCACGCCTGTTCTGGGGAAAGGTATGAGCTCTGATATGCTGGTAAGAAACGCTGTTGACCCATTGCCGCAGGCAATGGTGCTTATTTTAATCGTTATCGGACTTGGAATTCTGGCACTGATGGTTGCATTTGCAATACGGCTCTATCAGAAATATGGAACTTTTGATATAACAGAAATGAACAAGTTGAAACATTAGGAATGATTTATGAATAATCTTTCGTTATTTTTATCTTTGCCGGCAGCAGTGGCGTTTTTTATCCCTGTTGTGAGCAGAAGGGCAAAGTGGTTTCCTGACATTATTGCCAATCTGACCACATTTTCCTTGCTTTTGCTTTCTTTGCTGACATTAAATCGTGAGGTTGTGTATAAAATAGGCAACTGGCCTGCTCCCTATGGAATAGTCCTGGTTCTGGATGGTTTCAGCTGTATGATGCTGGTTATAGTAAACATTATAGGATTTATGGTGACGCTATTTTCTGTTGAATACATTGAGAGATTTTATACCTCCAAACTTCGCTATTATTCCTTATTGCTTCTGTGCATGACAGGAATGAACGGGGCCATTTTATCTGGTGACATTTTCAATGTTTTTATATTTCTTGAACTTGCTCTTGTTTCATCCTATGCTCTTGTGGGGTTTGGTTGCAGTAACAAAGATCTTGAAGCTGGTTTCAAATATCTCGTTATTAATCTTCTTGCTTCCAATCTGATTCTTTTTGGCATTGTTCTGATGTACGGAAAATTTGCAACTTTGAATATGGCTCATATATCTCAAATGTTGTATTCCGGTGGCAACAATGATATTATGGTGATGTTTGCTTTTGTCCTTTTCCTTGTTGGCTTCGGCACAAAATCGGCGCTTGTTCCATTCCATGGGTGGGTTCCTGATGCATATATGTCAGCACCAGCGCCTGTGTCTGCGCTTCTTGCAGGAGGAATTATCAAATCTCTTGGTGTTTATGTTCTTTTACGATTAACCTACAATGTATTTGGAATAACTCCG
>Ga0209204_1001926_pt1 | contig 18072 bp, 15 predicted proteins | sample AD_JPNMR2_MetaG_FD_184425 | JGI IMG/M metagenome (GOLD analysis project Ga0209204, IMG submission 184425) | Active sludge microbial communities of municipal wastewater-treating anaerobic digesters from Japan - AD_JPNMR2_MetaG (SPAdes) (version 2) | ecosystem: Engineered > Bioreactor > Anaerobic...
AAGTAATATTACAAATAAATTACAATTAATTCGTATACACTAAAATAAAATCATTTCTTACATAACTACTTTATTTATAATTAAGTTACATCATTTTTTGTTGATTTTTATGGGGGAAGTTGTGATATAAAATAAATGAATATACTTCTTCAATAAGCATGAATATTAGTTTTTAGGTTTTTCTTTTCGAAATCAAGAAGCCATTGTTTTTTAGAAATCCCAGCAGAATAACCTGTCAATTTATTATTTGAACCTATTACTCTATGACATGGAATAAGAATAGGAAGCCTATTTTTATTACAAACATTTCCTACAGCGCGACTATATTTTATACCACCAAGAAGAATAGCAATATTTTTATAAGAAATTGTTTCGCCATAAGGAATTGTTTTTATTATATTTAATACTTTAATTTGAAAGTCTGTCCCTCTTATCTCTAAGGGTATATTAAATTTTTTTCTCTTCCCTTCAAAATACTCCTCTAATAAAGTAATGCAATCTTCTAATAGATTATTCATAATACTCTCTTCTTTTCTTTCGACAAATTCGACTGAATTTATTTTGTCTTTAAAAGATACGATTTTCAATATGCCTATTGGTGATTCAAAAAAAGCCTTATACATTCTCTTCACAGATTAGTAGAGTATGGCTTATGCCAGATGGTATTTCCTCTATAATTTTAAAACCAGAGATAGAGAGGAGTTCTTTCATATCATTTATTCTATACATTCTACTATTACCATTAGCCATGGTAGTAAAATATAAAGATGTCATATTAAGACAAAACTCTGCTGTTTCATATCGTTGATTATCAACAAATGTCTCAAGAATAAAAATCTTACCATTTGAATTTAAAGAATTTTTAGCCTTTTTAACTATTTTAACAATCTCCTCTTCTGAAAAACAATCAAGGAATTGACTCATCCAGATGATATCTCCTTTTACCGAGAGATTTTTATCATCCAGTATATTTGCTTCCAGAAAAGTTATTCTATCAGAAAGTCCAGAGTCTGAGACTATTTTTTTTGCATCATTTATCTGCCCTGGTAGATCAATAATGGTAACATTAACATTCTTATTATAATTTGCACATTTTATAGCCCACTTTCCAGTATTACCGCCAATATCTATAATTTTATTAGGGTTATATTTAAAAATAATAGGTAAAATTTTGTCAAATACCGCATCAGAATAATAGTGATTAAAGTCAAACCAGCTTTTTCTGACCTGCTCGGGTAATTCAGATAAAGCCTCATATATTGTTTTCCAATTGCCAAAAACCTTTAATCCTGCTGGTTTACCATTCTTTAAAGCCTCATCCAGATAAAATAGCCCATTATAACAAACATCATTGGTAAAATTCATGTTTATTTCTGTCATTTTATCTTTTAAGATAAAATAACCAGTCTTTGTAAGAACATAATTATTATCTACAATTGTGACAAGCCCGATACTCTTTATTGCGTCTAATATAACTTTTACAGCATATTTTGATAGGTTTGACTTTTCAATTATTGTATTAAGAGAGCAGCCAATTTCTTTATAGCTATATATAATCTCTAAAATGCCACTCTCTTTTGCTACTCTTGTTACCTGAAAAACAAAAGGAGCAAAGGCAATTTTTTGAGCTTCGAGTTTATATATATTTGTTGATTTCTCTCCTATACCCCAAAAACCATCCATATCTTATTCCTTATAATTTGTTTTTTAAAAGTATAGTTAATTTTTTAAAATATGTCAAAAAATATTTTTTTTAATTTAAAAAAAATAAATTTATAAGAATTTACAAATATATATAAAATAACGCTTATTTTATATATACTTATAACATAGATATCCCCTGTTATTAAGGGGGATATCTATATAAAATAACTATAATTTATTATATTTATAAAAAAAGTGGATATCTTTCGAGCCAAAGGGGGATATCCACTTTATTAATAAAAATATTTATATAGAATAACAGTTATTTTTTTATAATTTAAAAATTTTTTTAATGATAAAAAATACTATTGAAAAAAATAGAAAATTTGACAAAGTATAAAATTTTAGATATATTTTATTAGAATATTTCTATGAAAAAAAAAGAGAAAAATCCTTATAGTAAGCCAGATTTTTATTCTCAAAAAGCAAAGGAAGAGGGATACCTTGCGCGAAGTGTATATAAACTTAAAGAAATTAATGAAAAATTTAAATTAATAAAGAAAGGACAAAATATTCTTGATTTAGGATGTGCACCTGGATCATGGAGTCAATATATTTCGAAAATAATTAATCCTGGCATTATTGTTGGAATAGATATTAAAGATTGCCATTTCTCAGATGAGAATTTTATTTTTATTAAAGGGGATTTTGAAAAAGAAGATAACAAAATTTTAATAAAAGAAAAAATAGATAATAAAAAATTTGATGGTATAGTAAGTGATATGGCTCCTGATACAGAGGGTGATGATAATATTGATAGATTTAGATCTTCTCAATTAGTAGAAAATGCTCTTGAATTCTGCTTTGATAATTTAAAAAAAGATGGTTTTTTTATTGCTAAAATTTTTCAAGGTGGGGATGAAAAAGAAGTTATGAATAAAATAAAATTTTTTTTTAAAGAGGCAAAATGGTTTAAACCAAAAAGTTGTAGACAGAATAGTGTGGAAATATATATTGTCGCATCTGGTTTTAATAATAAAAATATCAAAGAAAATAAAGAAGAAAGGGATTTTCTTAAAGAGTTAGAAGAAAATTATACTGGTGAAATGCCATGGTAAAAATATAATCCCCCCTTTTTAAAAAGGGGGGATTATATTAAGAATTAATTCTAATAAAGATCTATATGAAAATTCATTGAAAAGCCAGCATTTAGGTTTATAGCAAGCACTGTTCCCGGCAAATCAAAAATATCATACAGAGTAAGCGCCATTGTCCATTGAAACCTTGGAGTTTTTACCACAACTCCTCTTACCTGAAAGTTTACATACGCTCTATACTCTGTGGCTATTTTAAAGTTATCATCCCCCGCCTGATAGTCAGCATTTGAAATATCAAATACGAGTTGTAATCTATGATCGAGTTTAGCAAAAGAATAAACATAAGATACAAAAAAGTTTAAATAAGCATCTGGAATTCTTGTAAAATAAAATGTTTTACCAAATCCAAAATTAAAAGAACCAATAATAGTAGTAATTCCGGTAAAAACTATATATGGCGTAATTGACATATACCCTCTTGATGGCCCGCCAGAATTATCCGGAACAATATCAACATCGAGTCCAAATGCTAATGCCCCATCTCCCCAATCTAAAAACCTTAATTTCATATGTCCAAAAAATGGAGTGGAATCAAAATAAAAATAAGGACTTGGAGTATCAGCAAATCCTAATGCCTTTGAGAACCCAAATTCAAAAATATGATGTGGAGTGAATGTAATTTTGTTGACAATAGCCATTACTCCATATGGGGCTCTGGTTGAGGCTGTTAATTCCCATCCAAAGGCAAGAGTTCCCATTGGTGCACAGTACGCTGTTGGGGTAGTAATAAAACCAGTTTTCCCTGTGATTGTTAAATATTGAACATATTGAGGACCACCAGCACCCCAGTTAAAAGTGGCTTTTTTCCCGGTTTTCTTTTGAGCATTTAGATTAAATATCAAACAAAGAATTATAAAACTAATTAAAAAATAAATTTTTTTGTTCATAAAATTTCCTTATTTTTGTTAAATTTTACATTTTTATTATATTTTATTTATAAAAATATTTCAATATTTTTTTTAATTTTTTAAAATTAAAATAAGTACTATTTGATTATTAAATAAAGGGGATATGCCAATATAAATTCATAATTAAAAAAAATGCGATTTTATTTTTAGGCAAATTTTCTTTAAATTTTTTTAAAAACTTGTAAAGGATTTTCTTAAAAATTTTGTGATTAATATATAGAAATATTTTTTTATGGAGGATTTTTTATGAATACAAAATTAAATTACAAAAAAGATCATGAACTACATTTTGTAGTTACTTCTACTATGAAAAAAAAGATTGCAAACATAGCAAAAAAAGAGAATATTTCTTTATCAAAATTAATATGTTATGTATTGCAAAAGTTTTCTGACAGAATCAAAAAAAGATACTGTTTTGGGTGTGAGGATGAGAATGTTTACGAAAAAATAAATGCCGAGGCATCTATACATTTTTATTTGCCAAAGGAAGATTATAGGTTTTTAAAAAAAATCCATTCTGACTTGAATTTTTTCAGCATGGCAAAATTGTTGAGATTTATTCTTCAGGTATTTATTGAAGAATATGAGAAAATGGGGATGCTTGGATTTGAGAAGAAATGTAGTCTTGTGACGTTGAGGTTATGGCTGAAATTGACAGAGATAAAGAGGTGGTGGAAAAGTAGACAATTGTCCCATTTTAAAGGGAATTTCACCCCATTTTATAAAGCAATCTACAATGATTGCTATCAAGTAATAGGCTTTGAGACCTACTATTGACTGAATTTATTTAAAATTCTACTCCAAAAATAAATGAAACTATTACAATCTTTTTCTCAAATAAAATTAACATTAGGATAAATCTATTTTTTTAATTGCCTAAAAAAATTCTTACCCAACTCTATTTATTTTATAATTTTTTTTGACAAACGTAGAAATTTAGAGTATAAATTGAACAATGAATATAGTTTTAATAGGCGCAAAAGGTTGTGGTAAGACCACGATTGGTAAACTATTAGCAAAAGAATTAATTTTCCCATTTATTGATATTGATTCAGTAATAGAAGAGATATATTTTGATAGATTTGGAGAAAAGCTCTCTTTTAGAGAAATCTATAAGAAGATAGGAAGTGATAATTTTAGGCAATTAGAAAAAGATGCATCTGAAAAAATCTCCAATACAGATTGGAGTGTAATAAGTACTGGAGGCGGCTCATTTCTAAATCCAGAAATAAGATATTTATTAAGAAAAAATGCAATAGTTATCTTTATTTATGTAAAATTTGATATTTTATGGCAAAGAATAAAAAAAGACGGCATCCCTGCATATCTTATTGATAAAGAAAACCCGGAAAGTGATTTTGAAAAAAGGGTAAAATATATAGAAGAAGTTCTTATGCCTTTTTCTGATTTTATAATCGATTGTTCCTATCTTTCTAATTCTGAAATAATAACAAATATTTTAGAAAATTTAACAAATCATTTTATGTTAAAAATGACATCTCCCAATACATTAGGAGAAATTATAAGAGTTACTACATTTGGTGAAAGCCATGGCAAGGCATTGGGTGCTGTAATAGATGGCTTGAAGCCAGATATCCCCATTGATATTGATGTTATTCAGAAAGAATTAAATAGAAGAAAACCAGGCCAGAGTAAAATAACCACGCCAAGAAATGAAGAGGATAAAGTTGAGATACTATCTGGAATTTTTGAAGGCAAAACTACTGGAACTCCTATTGCTATGGTTGTTTATAATAAAGATCAGGATTCTTCAAAGTATGAAAATCTAAAAGATATATTTAGACCAGGGCATGCAGATTTTACCTTTTTTAAAAAATTTGGCATAAGAGACCACAGAGGAGGAGGTAGATCTTCTGGAAGAGAGACTATTGGAAGAGTACTTTCTGGCTCAATTGCAAAGAGTATTCTTGAAAATAAAGGTATAAATATAATTGCTCATACAATTGAAATTCATAATATAAAGGCAACTAAAAAAGATTATTCTTTTATAGAACAAAATAGTGTAAGAACTGCTGATAGAGAAGTTGCTTCATTAATGGAAGAGGAAATTCTAAAGGCTAAAAAAGAGGGTGATTCTGTTGGTGGGATTGTTCAACTTGAAATTAAAGGAGTTCCAGCTGGTATAGGGGATCCGATTTTTGGTAAATTGGATGCAAGATTATCAATGGCTTTATTTTCAATTGGCGCAGTTAAAGGCATAGAATTTGGTGATGGCTTTGAACTTGCAAGAATGAAAGCAAGTGAGGCAAATGACCAGATGGATAAAAATGGATTTAAAACAAATAGATCTGGAGGAATTTTAGGTGGTATTTCTACTGGAGAAGATATAATAATAAAAATTGCTGTAAAACCTACTCCTTCCATATCAAAAGAACAGATGACAGTTGATATTCAAAATAATGAAAGAATTATAAAGATTGAGGGAAGGCACGATCCCTGTATTGTGCCAAGGATTATCCCTGTTGTTGAATCAATGGCTGCTCTTGTTATTTTGGATGCCTTAATGATTCAGGAAAAAATAAAACAGGTAGATTTATTGTAACTTATAATATTTTTAATTTATAAAGCAAAATTCTGTGTAAGAGCTAAGCGTAAAATAATTTTAATATGGGAACAAGAAAATAAAGCACGACAATTCTTTTTTTGCTACTATTTGTTAACTATTATAATTTTTTCAAAATTTTTTCTATTTTGTTAAATAATTCCTGAATATTTATCGGTTTGCTTATATAATCATCCATGCCAGCCGCAATGCATTTTTCTCTATCCCCTTTCATTGCATAGGCAGTTAGTGCTATAATTGGGATATGTGTATTTGTCTCTTTTTCTAATTTCCTTATCTCTTTTGTTGCAGTAATCCCATCCATTTCAGCCATCTCCACATCCATTAAGATTAGATCATATTTATTTGTTTTAAAGAAATTGACTGCCTCAAGACCAGAATTTACAGGGGTAATGTCCCAACCCTTTTTTGTAAAAAGGACAACAAGAAATTCTTGATTTACCTGATTGTCTTCGGCTAAAAGGATTTTTATTCTCTTTTTTATCTCCTCATTTTCAACCTTTTTTTCTTGAACTATTTTTTCTTCTTTTTCAAAAGATATTAAAGTGTCTGGCTTTAATATCTTTACTATTGATTTTAATTTAACCGGTTTTTTAATAAAATATATATTTGTATTATTTAATTTTTTTTCATCTGTTGGTTTAAATAGTTTATACATAAATATAATTTTTGATTTTATATTATTTTGTTCTAAATTTTCTTTTAAGACAAAGATATCATATCCAGGGTAATATTCCATTAATATAAAATCTATATTTAAATTATCTGATTTTAAAAAATCTTCCATACGATTAAATACATAAGTTTTGAATTTTAAGTAATTAAATAAATCCAATAGATATTTTCTGTTTTCTTGATTTTTTTCTATAATACAAATAGAATTATTGGCAAAATCGTAACTCTCTTTTTCATAAGAGTCCTTTGTGAGTTTTAACTTTAAAGTAAAATAGAAAGAGCTTCCTTCTCCAAATTTACTTTCAACCCATATATCACCATTCATAAGCTCAACCAGTCTTTTTGAAATAGCAAGCCCAAGACCAGTGCCACCATATTTTCTGGTAGGGGATGTGTCTATTTGAGAAAAACTTATAAATAATTTATTTATTTTATCTTTTGGAATTCCTATGCCAGTGTCTTTTATAGAAAACTTTAGTCTTACTTCTTTTTTATCTTCATAAATTTTTTCTATTTTTATTGATATTTCACCCTTATTTGTAAATTTTACCGCATTTCCTATTAAATTAACCAGAACTTGCCTTATTCTTTTAGGATCACCTATAACATAAGTGGGTATTGAAAAATCAGGAATATATATAAGTTCTAAATTTTTAGTATATATTTTGTAGCTAAATTCATCGATAATCTTTTCTACTAAATTAAAGAAGTCAAATCTTATACTCTCTATTTCAAATTTACCAGCCTCGATTTTAGAAAAGTCTAAAATATCATTTATTATTTGTAAAAGTGAGTCTGCAGAATTTCTTGCCATTTCAATATAACTCTTTTGCTCTTGGGTCAGATTCGTCATATCAGCAAGATTTAACATACCGAGTATACCATTTATTGGTGTTCTTATTTCATGACTCATTATTGCTAAAAACTCACTCTTGGCTTTATTTGCATTTTCTGCCTCTTCTTTTGATTTTTTTAATTCTTCTTCAAATTTTTTTCTTTCTGTGATATCAATAAGAACAGTAACTACTTCTGGTTGATTATCATATATTGATATCATTGATCTTGAAATAACAGTTTTTCTTTCCCCATTCTTAGTAAAAATTTCTACTTCAAAATCCTCTACTTTTTCACCAACAAAAATCTTTTTTAGATTCTGAAGAAATATTGGTTTATACTTTTCATAAATTATATCAAATATATTTCTACCTATGAGTTCTTTTTGATCATAACCTGTTATCTCTTTACTCGATTGATTGATAAATAGTATCTCTTCATTTTTATGAATTATAACAACCTCCGGCAATTGAGATATAAAGTTTCGATATCTCTCTTCACTCTCTTTTAAAGCCTTTTCAGCAAGCCTTCTTTCAATTTTAACTGATGTTTGATTTATCAAAGTTTCAATTATTTTAAAATTCTTTAAATAATTGTTATTTTTTGTAAATATTATTACATTACCTAAAATTTTTTCTCTTCTTATAATACCTATTACAAATGTCTCTGTAATTCTAAAAGCATTTAAGAATCTATCAGATCTATTTTTAGATATTATTCCAAATGATAAAGAAGTTAAATCATTATCTATCTTTGTAAGTTTTTCTGGAAAAATAGTTAAAAAATCATTCTCCTTTAATTCTGGTAGGTGAAAACAAAAATTATTGATATCCCTATTAAAAATTTTATTTAGAGTTAATCTATCATATTCTGTGGCTTGAATATGCTTTATTTGAATACTATTATTCAGCCTGTCGTATAAGCAGAAAAAAATTATACTTTCCCCAATAACCTCAAAAATATTCTCACCTACAAACTTAAAAACATCCTGATCATTGGGTAATTCTGCAAGTTCAAAGGTTTTACTTGCTATATATTCGAGTTGATTTATATATTCAAAAGATCTTTTTTGAGCATATTGCCTTTCTATAATCTCTTCCCTTAAAATTTGTGTCTGCCTCATATCCTGAGCAATAATTAATATTCCTTGAATATCATTATATCTATCCTCTAAAATAGAAGCAGAAAGAATAACCGGGATCTTATTCTTTTCTTTATCAAAAAAATTAATATTACAAACACAAAAAAGCATCGATTTGTTTAATAATTTTGTTATCTTTTCATTGTAATCTTCTCTGTTTTCTAAAAAAATGTCAAGTTCTTTACCTATTAATTCTTTTTCTTCATAATTTAATATATCAACTACCTTGGGATTTATCTTTACTATCTTTTTTTCTTCATTAAGAATTATCATCATATCTGTCATTTTAGTAAGAAGCTGCTTAATATCAACAGATATGTCATTTAATAATAAATCATATCTTCTTATTGAATAGATAGAAAAAAATCCTAAAATAAAACTAAAAAATAGTCCAAGAGGCGGGATTCTTTCATTTATGAGCCTTACAAAGATATTTGTTAATAATGTTAGAGTTAACATAATTATACTCACACATAAAAGAATCCGGCCAATTATTTTTTCTTTATTCTTTCTGGTTTTTTTTAGCCAGTAGATGATACTTGCTAGGAATAAAAAATAATAGATAGCATAGACAAAAACATATGCATAAAACCAGAAAGATTTCCTATTAAGTATTCCATACACTATATCTTTATATATGATAAAGTCAGTTAGTAAGATGGGAGTAAATATATTTACTATAAAAAATATTGAGTATATAATATAAAATATAATCGCTATAATTTTAAACTTAAAATCTTTTATAAGACCTGTAAGTTCAAAAACAAAGTGTATTGAGAAGGCTAATACAATTGTCCAACCAAAGGCTCCGACTTTATATAAAGTATAGGCATAAGAGATATTTTTAGGATCAAAGATAAACATATAGGATAATGCCCAGATGCCTAAAAAAAACGAGATTAAGGAAATTAATATGTTTATCTTCCCTTTATAATTATAATATAAAGAAAAAATAGCAATGAGAATATTAAATATAAAATTTAATAAACACAAGACAGACAAGATTGGCATATATTAATTAAGTCCTTTATTTTAATAAATATACCAACAAATAGATACACCAAATCTTGATTGAGCCCCAAAAATCATACCAGCAGCCTTTGCCTGAGCATTTTGTTCTGATTCTCCATTATTTTCAAGATTATTAACAATTTCTCCCCACCAGTCTGAAAACTCCTGAAAATCTTTTACGGCCCATTGATAGTAAAAACCAAATGAGAATATTTTAAATTTAAAATCAAGCCCGGCTTTAAAATTTAATCCCAATCTGAATGCGAAATTTTCATAAGAGCCCCATCTTGCTTTCCATGGTTCTATTTTATAGACAGCATCCGGATAAAAATGGAAAGAGAGACTTACACCCCCAGTTATATAAGGCATTACAACAAAAGGAAGTCTAATACCTCCATTTGCATTTATTCCAAAATCAAACCTTCCATTATAAAAGCCGTTATATGGAACTAAAGCAAAGTCTGTCTCTATCATTAATATTTTCCATAAAATTCTTAATTGGAAAGCATACTCCATACCACCAAATATATTTGCAACTAAAATTCCAGTTCTTGTGTTAGCACTCAAATTTTTTAGATGTTCAAATTGTTCTTTACTCATTAATATTTTTTCTTCTGGAGTTAAATCATCATAAGTTTTTCCACTATCAAAATTTTTAAATACCTGTGTCATTTTAATATTATCAATAAAGCTCAACATATTGGAGGTAGTTACATTAAGTCCAAATCCGATTTGAAATCTTTTTTCAAAATTTTTTACCAACGGTGGAGATGATGAATTTAAAAAGTAGGTACTAAAAATAAAAAGAAAACAAATTACTATTCTTTTCATAAAAATCTCCAATTTATTTTTATTTTTTAAAATAAAAAAATTAATATTGATTAATTAAAATTTTTTATCTATAATTATATTATAGACTTATTTTAAAATAAGTCAAATAAAATATAAAAAAAATATAAAAAAAATGAAGAACTGCTATGAATATTAAAATTAATTTGTTTTTATTTTTTATTTTATCATTATTTATTTTAACTGCCTGTATATCGGATAAGTATCAGATAAAAAATGGGGAAAGAAATCCTGTTTTTATCTCAGAATTTGATAATAATTATAATGGGCATCTCTTTTGGTTTGCCCATAAAGATGAGAAGGGGAGATATTTAAAAGATACTAATAACAAAAAAATCCTTTTTGACCCCGAAAAGGATACAATGATTTTTGTTCATGGCTGGCAGGGTATAGGTATATTTGGATGGATGGAACATTCTATATTAGAGAATAAAGGAGTTATAACAGGGCCTATTTTTGCAATAATAAGTCTATTGTATAATACTCCAACCTATGGCGCAACCTTTCCTAATTTTGAAAAGATGGAATCTTCATATAATTATGCAATATTTGATTGGCAGAATTATAACAATATAACAAAAGAGCATGAAAACAGTGAAAATTTAATGATATTAGAACAATACCTTAAAAATCCTCCTAAAAAATGGCCATCTATCCCCAAAAATTTTAGTGATGAGATAGAGTTACTATCATCTTTCATTGAGCCAGATAGAAATATCTATATAGTTGCTCACTCACTTGGTAGTCAGGTAGTAATAATGGGATATAATATGTTATCAGAAGAGACAAAAAGAAAGATAAAATTGGTTGTTTTTCTTGATCCTTTTACAACAGAACATTATAACTATATAGCAAAAAAGACTGGGGGGGATATCCATTGGCTTACCGGCTTAACAAATCAAGAGGTAAAAGAGGATTTAACTAAAATATTAGAATCAAGTGGGCTTAAAGATAAGTTAATTGTGATATCGTCAACTGATATTGGTAAATCATGGGTTGAAATTTTTGCCAAGCCTCTTGATATAAGAGTAATAGAAGATGACTATAAAGATTTACCTTTCGATATATTTTATGCGTCAAAAAGCAAAAAATATCACGATGAAATCCTTAAATGGTTTTTCTGGGATAAAAAATATAATAAGATTTTAAATCTTAATTAAATTTTAAAATTAGGACATAACAAGTGGAATTCTTACTAAAAATATTAATTTTATTAGGCAAATATATTTATACAACTTTGCCAGCTATTTTTGCAAATATGGCTCCGATTATAATGAAAAATGTTCCATTTTTAAAGTATCCTCTTGATTTTAATTTAACATTTAAAGGTGAAAGATTATTGGGTGAAAATAAGACTTTTAGAGGGCTTTTTTTTGGTATTCTTTTTTCTACAATAATTGTGTATATTCAAGTTATTGTTTATAAGAATTTACCTTTTAATCTTTCTATTATAGAGTATGATAAGATAAATTATCATCTTCTTGGGCCTATTATCGGTTTTGGGGTAATATTTGGAGACGCTGTAAAGTCTTTTTTTAAACGAAGGTTAAAGATTAAGCCGGGTGATAAATTTATGCCATGGGATCAAATCGATTGTGCCTTAGGAGGTCTGTTATTTGGAAGAATTGTATGGCCCTGGCCAATTGAATATGCAATTAGTATAATAATAATCACTTTCTTTTTGCATATTACTATAAGACATATTGCTTCCTGGTTTGGAATTTGTGAAAAATGGTAAAAAAGTATAGATCTGGCATAATAGGACTTGGAAGAATTGGTTTTTTGTTTCAGTTTGATAAAAAAAGAGAGCAGCCAGCCTCTCACTCTTATGCTCTTTTTAAAAATAAAAGAATAAGCATTGTGGCCGGATGTGATAGTGATCAAGAAAGGCTCAATAAATGGAAATCTTTTTATAAAAAAAGTAAAACCTATTTATCTTATGAAAATATGCTTAAAGAAGAAGATCTTGATATTGTAACAATTGCCGTAAATGAAAAGTCTCATTTAGAAATCACACTTAATACCATAGAGAAAAAGCCTAAATTAATAATTCTTGAAAAACCAGTTGCAGTTAACTTAAAAGATGCATATCTTATAAAAGAAAAAAGTGAAAAATATAATGTTCCAATACTTGTCAATCATCCAAGAAGATATTCAAATCATTATATAAATTTGAAAAAGATATTAGAGAATAAAGAAATAGGGGAAATTCATTCTGTGATAGCATCATTATGGTCTGGATTAAAGATCTGGAAAAAGGATTGCTCTATAAACGGCAATTGTAGCCTGATACATGATGGCACCCATATAATTGATATTATTCAATATCTTTTTAACATTGATTTATCATCACCTAATATTGATAAAATTATAAAAAAAGATGAAGATCTTGATTCTATTTTTCTTCATTACAATTCTGATATGTCCCCTTATGTTGTTTATTTGGAAATTTCTGGGAATAAAAAATATTTTGGTTTTGATATTGATATTAGAGGAAGTCTCGGAAGAATAATAATAGGAAATGGATATTTTAAAATTTATAAAAGAGATAAGTCAAAATTATATTCAAATTTTTATTCATTATATAAAAAGTTTGATTATTCAAATAAAAAATTAAAATACTTTTCAAATATGATTGATAATGCTGTTAATTTTCTCGATGGTAAAGAAAAAATTTTTTCTACTCTGGATGATGGGATAAAATCTCTTGAATCTATTTATAAAATAGTTGAAAAAGATTCTTTATTTTTATATTGATTTTTTTATGTTATTAATTTATATTTTTAAAAAATGATTATATAAGGACTTATTATGACAAAAGAAGAGAAGATAGAAATTTTAAAGAAATGTGCTATTTTTGATAATTTAAAAGAGGATGATTATGAAAAGATAGAAAAGGTTGCAGAAGAGATAAATTATAAAAAAGATGATATTATTTTTAGGGAAAATGAAGTAGCAGATGCTTTTTATATAATTGTAAAAGGTAAAGTAGAAATTTTAAAAGAGGGAGAAGATGGCCAGTACGAATTGTTAGCCCAAAAAGAGGATGGAGATGTTTTTGGTGAAATGGCTGTAATAGACGAACTCCCTAGAAGTGCTACGATTAGAGCCGCTACTGATTTGACTTTATTAAAATTAAATAAGGACTCTTTTTCAAATTTGTTAAAGACTTTTTCTCATATTTCCATTGAAATTGCAAGGAGTATCTGCTCCACCGTTAGAACAACGAATGAGACATACATTAAAGATTTAGAAAAAAGAAACAAGCAATTAGAAATGGCTTATGAAAAATTAAAAAAGACCCAAGAGGAGCTAATAAAAGCAGAAAAGCTCTCCGCTATAGGTAAATTCACCTCTCTTATTATTCATGATATAAAAAATCCAATGTCAAACATTAGAGCATATGCTGAATTGATAAAGATATGGGAAAAAGATAACAAAAGGGTTCAAAAGGCAACAGACATAATTATAAAAGAAGTAGATAGACTTACTAAAATGACCTCTGAATTACTAGATTTTGCAAGAGGCGAAATTATATTAAATAAGACTCCAATAGATCTTTCTGCTCTTATCTCTACTTTAATAGATACTGTTAAAGAGGATCTTAAAAATAAAAATATAAAGATAGTATTTAATTCATACACAAATAGTGTGATAATAGGCGACTCTGAAAAGATAAGCAGGGTTTTTTATAATCTTGTATCAAATGCAGCTGATGCAATTGTCAAGTCCGGAATAATTAATATAAAAATTTTAGAAGAAGATAAATGGATAAAATGGGTGATTCAGGATAATGGGTGTGGAATGGATATTGAGGTATTGTCAAAAATTTTTGAACCTTTTTATACAAATAAAAAGAAAGGGACTGGCTTGGGGATGGCAATAGTAAAGAGTATTATAGAAGCTCACAATGGCTTCATAAAGGTATTCAGTAAGAAAGACACAGGCACAAAATTTGAGATCTTTTTACCAAAGACCTAACTAAAGAGATTTTCAATGAAGTTTTATTTATTGAGTTTTTTATACTTAATATTTATTATTTTTGGTATATTTTTAATAGCGTTCATTATAGGATTTGTTAAGAATATATTTTATAATAATAAAAATTGGGAGCAAAATTATTGCAAGGATTGCAAGAATTTTGGAACTATTAATTGTAAAGGGGATGGGTTTAACTGCTGGCGGGCAAAATAGATATACTAACCCAAGTTTGTCATGGAATTTGAGATTTTACTAATTTTATGTGGAATGAAATTTCAAAAGAGTGTATAATTATTAAAAAATTAAAAAAAGATTGAATAAATTTAAATAATATGATAATTTTAATCATCAATAGATTATTATCATTTCTTACGATAATTTATAAATATAATTAACAAGTTAATTTTGTTAAAATCGAATGTAGTCTCCTCATTGTTAAGTTTTTGCTTGACAGAAATAAATTTAATAACTTTAAACTTATGGACTCTTACTATTAAAGAAGAGCAATGCATATATTAAATGCCATTAGATATGAATTTTATTATGACAAAGTTGGGGTAAGAATACAAATATTATATTTTAGCTAAATTAATATCCACTCTCATTATTTATAGCAGGTCAAAATTCAACTATCGTCTATATTAGTAAAATAGAAAAAACTAAAAGAATCCTCTTGAATATAGACTTATTTTATCATGTCCGGAGTTACTATAGTTTCTCTTTCACAATAAAAACATCTCACTATTGTGGATTTTCCATTATGTCTTTCAACAACAAATTTTGATTCACAATCTCTATAATTATTTGTGACACAGGTAGGATTAGGGCATTTTAGAATAGCATGTATAATCTCCGGGATTTCTATTTTTCTTTTTTCAACGACTTTACCATCTTTAATTATATTAATAGTGGCATTTGGTGAAAAAAGAGCAATAATATCTGTCTGACTTTTACTTAAATATACATTCTCGATTTTAATAAGATCTTTTTTACCGGTCTTTGAAGAGGAAAAATTCATCCCCATTGAGATAATACCCTGTTCTTTAATTCCAAGTACCTCAATTATTTTTAAAGCCATTGGTGAAGTAATATGGTCTATAACTGTTCCATTTTCTATTTTAAAAACTTTATAAGATCTTTCTTCACTCATATATTTTTTACTCTTTTTTATAAGATTTTTATATTTAATTTATACCAAAAATTAGAGATAAATTCAAGAGATTTTTAGATAAAAAAATATTTGTAAATAATTTTACTATATTAAAATTTTTAATTAAAATTATTGAAAATATTAGAAAATGGAATATAATTATTAATGTATAATTATATATTTTACCGATAAGTTTTAAAAAAGATGGAAATTTTTTAATAGAGGATATCAAAATGAAAAGAAATGTATTTTTTTTAATATGCATTCTAACTACTTTTTTTATTTTTAGTGAGAATAAAATAAAAATAATAGATATAAAAGGTAATGTGACCCAAAGATATAGAGAAAATGATTGGGAAAAGGTAGAAGAGAAATCCGAAGTTTTAGAAGGAACAGAATTTTTTACTGGATTTCATTCGAGCATATCTTTTGAAATAGGCAATGGTTCTTATATAACAATAAATCAGTTGTCAAATATTGTTTTTGATAAATTTATAGAAAACAAAGAGATAATTAGAATTAACATATTTCTATTAGGTGGATATGCAGTCGTATATTCAAAAAGCAAAAACGATAATATATATATTTATTGTGAAGAGAATATAATTTCTTTTAATAAATCTGGTGGTGAGGTATATTTTAAGAATAATAGCGGAATTTTAATAAATTGTGATTCTGGTAAAATAAAGATTACTTCAAAATTTAAAAATTCATACTTTATTGGCAAAAATGAAATTTGTGGCATAGATGTAAATGGAAAGATAATAGAAAATGACTATTTCTTAAGAAGAAATAGCAATACAATATCAAATGATAGAAAGAATGAAAATGATATTATCTCTTATTTTGATCTATTTTTTCAGCCATATTCTCTTGAACCACAGAAAAATGATTACTCTGATAACCTAAACCCTTAATTTGTTATATTCAAAAAAAATAGGCTTTGTCAAGAATCTATAGTGAAAAAAATAGTAAAATTTAATTTTTTTTTTAAAATTTTGTAAAGGATTTTTTAATAAATTTTGTGATTAATATATAGAAAATATTTTTTATTATTTGGAGGTAAAAATGTTACAATTTGATTTTGTTATTAACGATAATTTATTTGGTAAGATTAAAATTTTAACAGAACAAAATAATAAAGGATTGTCAGAAATAATAAGAGAGGTAATAAATACAATGTTACCTTTTTTGAAAAAGAAACATTTAACAGAAGAGAGAAGGAAAAGAGATTATCCTTCTGTGAATGCGACAAAGAAAGTAAGAGTATTTCTGGAAGAAAGAATTTACAACGAACTAAAACAGATACACGATACTTTAAATACTTTTAGTATCGCTGTATTGGTAAGGGAGATATTGAAATTATATTTTGATCTTGTAGAAAAGTATGGGGTTGATGGGTTTGAAAAGAGGCTTGAGAGGCTAAAAAACAAAATAGAGGATATGAGAGAAAGGAAGGTAAAATGGTATAAGGATAAAGATGAGAGGATTCATCCAGATATCCCCTTTTATATCGACCAGGAAGTATATTATTACCTTGTTTTTGGCACAGATTTTTGCCTAAAACAGATTCAATTTTTATAAAGACTGGCATTTTTTAAACGTATTCTTTTTTTATTACTCTTCACTAAAACCACTCTTAGCATAACTCTGCTTTTAATAAACCACGATAGTTTAATTTTCTGACAAAGTAAAATTATTTTAGTATAACTATATTCCAAACTCAACATTTGCCTGTAAATATGCACTTCGTTATTGAATCGGTGATTGCCTAAAAATAAAATCGCTCTTAATTTTTTTTGGTATAAATTAAAATTTTTGACAAATAAAAAAAAATTAATTATAAAACTAATAATTACTGAATTAAGGAGAATCTCATTGAAATATAACTTTAAGACAGACTTAAAAAAGATTTCTTATGTTGCAATGGCTTCAATTACCATATTTTTTATCTTTGTGTTGTTTTCCACAATTATTATTCTTCCCATATATCTTATATCAAAATACTGGGTTAAAATCTATTCTATTTTTACATTAATTTTATTTTTAATATTAATTATTGTTTTTTTTGTATTTAGATTAAAGAAAATGTGGAATAAATATAAAGATATTAAATTTTTTTTAATAGATCTTTTTGT
>Ga0209204_1001931_pt1 | contig 18049 bp, 21 predicted proteins | sample AD_JPNMR2_MetaG_FD_184425 | JGI IMG/M metagenome (GOLD analysis project Ga0209204, IMG submission 184425) | Active sludge microbial communities of municipal wastewater-treating anaerobic digesters from Japan - AD_JPNMR2_MetaG (SPAdes) (version 2) | ecosystem: Engineered > Bioreactor > Anaerobic...
TTAAGCTCTTTGGTGCTCTTTTTCATGGTATAACCTCCCAAAATTAAATTATGCCTCTGGGCTGTCGGAGCTTGTGACCGTCTGCCCGGCTGCATTACCGGCGGGATTTACCCGCCGTCACTCTGCGATTAGTCGCACCATGAGCGATATTCCGATTCAAACCGTCGCGCTTTCCCTTCCTCCGATTTGTAGTCGTTTACCGCTTCTTCAAGCGTCCAGTCGCTTTTCTTGTATCCGTACGCGCCGTTTATCCAATAGTATCCGCTACGGTCCTCGATGTAAAAAATCTCGCGATTGTCGCAGTAATTGTCAAAAATGCTCATTGCTTAATACCTCCTGCAAATACTCTTTAATAAGCTCATCCAATAACGCTTTCTTTTCCTGCCAGTTATATATGCCGTCCGTGATTTCCAGCGCGCGCTTCTCGTAGCGCTGATTGGTTTCATGGGCTGGGCGAATATTGCCAAAGGGGGCGTATCCTGTAGCAATCGCCGTATTTCCAAAGGCATATATATCTGCTCCCCATCCTTCGGCGCGCGTCGTGTAGGCTATCGGGCTTTCGCAGCTCAACAAGCTTTGCAGGCCACAATATGATACTTGGATAACGTTCTTATATCCCTGTTTGATTGCTTTTTGTGTTGTCTTGAATTTCATTTCATATAACCTCCTTTAATATTGAGCCGTTGCCGGCTGTTTTACAATTACATTATAACCGTTTAACTGTAATTGTCAATAGGTTATTTAAAAATAATTGTAATTCTTTTTTTTTTTATACCCTACCCGGGGGGTATAGGCGGCGGCCGAGGAAGGGGTTCGTCATCTCCGCTACCACCCAAAAAAATAAAAAGCACTTTTTTTACAATAAAACTATTGACAAGTTAGTGTAATATTGCTATAATGTAACTGCAAAAAACAGGAGGTGTTATGTATGAAAAAAGCAGTAGGATATTGCAGAGTATCAACGGATGGTCAAGTCGGAGAAGATAAATTCGGTATTGACTCCCAGAAAGAACAAATATTAGAATACGCAAGGCGTAATGATTATGAAATATTAGAATGGTTTATTGACGAAGGAGTCAGCGGTGTTAAGGAGAGTCGCCCTGCTTTCGATAAAATCATATATGGCGATGTTAGCAATCCTCCGTATGAATGCGTAATTGTCGCTAAAAATGACAGGATAGCAAGAGATATAAACATTTATTTTTACTATAAGATGATGCTTAAGAAAAAGAATATAACCCTCATCAGCATCTCTGAGGATTTCGGACAATTTGGTGTGTTCTCCAATATGCTTGAAGCGTTTACTCTTTGTGTTGCTGAGATGGAGCGTGAAAACATTATGAAGCGTACCGCTTTGGGTAGAGGTGTTAAGGCTGAAAAAGGTGGATACGCCGGTGGGCAAGCTCCTTATGGGTATAAGGTTGTCGATAAAAAGTTGGTGATAGTTCCCGAAGAAGCAGCTGCGGTACGAGATATATTCAAAATGAGTGAAGAGGGTAAAACACTTGCTGCCATCGCTGAGGAAATGAATCGTAGAGGTTTGCTTACACATCGTGGAAAGCATTTCAGAACTTCTACCATTCAAACGATTTTGGCTAATCGTAAAACATACGAAGGTTTTTATAAATACGGTAATAATGATTGGGTAAAAGGTCAGCACGAACCAATATTGGAGGTAAAATCATGATGCTTCTTCTTTTATACCGATCGTGTGGTCACTCATGGTGGCTTAGATGAAATTTTAGAAAAAGAGTGCCTTTGAGCGCCAGTCTTGATGAAAGGATGGTGCTCTTTTTTTTATGAAAACAATTGAAGTCATTGAGAAATTGAGAGAAAAAATATCGAAAAAACCTTCGGAATTTCAAGCAGTCGAAGATTTATTCGAGATGATTCGTATATATGAGAATGAGAACCCAAAAGCAGCTCATGCTCTTAATCGTGAGGTTCGGTCTATAACGGCGGCACAGGTGAAAAATAATAAAAACCCTGTGAATATAAGCGAGAAGTTTTATTGGCTGCATAAGCGAAGTCTATTATTCGATGCTCCTATAGATTTTGATGCTTACTTGCAATATGTTGAATTTGATAGGGAACCTTCTAAGAGGTTCTACCTCCCTCGCCGTAGGATTATTAAACCCATCGTTGATTCGTTGCAGCAGATTGAGGATGACGAACTTGATTTACTCGCCATCTCTCTACCGCCGGGAACGGGTAAAACTACACTCGGTATTTTCTTCCTCTCATGGCAGATGGGTAAATATCCCGATATGCCAAACTTAGCATCGGCTCACTCCGATAAGTTGACACGAAGTTTCTATGACGGGGTTTTAAACATTATTACAGACCCGGAATATTTGTGGAAGGATGTGTTTCCGGGGGTACAAATCGTGGGAACTAATTCCAAAGATGAAACAATCGACCTCGGTAAGCCAAAACGATTCAAGACGCTCACTTGTCGTTCTATTGACGGCTCATTGACGGGTGCTACTCGAAGCGAGAGAATTCTTTATGCGGACGACCTTGTTTCCGGTATAGAAGAAGCTCTATCTAAAGACCGATTGGATAGCCTTTGGGATAAATACACCAATGACCTTAAGTCCAGAAAGAAGCTCGGATGTAAGGAAATTCATATTGCCACTCGATGGTCAGTTCATGACCCTATCGGCAGACTTGAACGCCAATATGAGGGTAACCCCCGTGCTAAGTTTTTTGCTCTTCCTGCGCTTAATGAGAATGATGAAAGTAATTTTGATTATGATTACGGCGTTGGGTTCGATACGAAATATTTCCTCGATATGAGAAACAGCTTGGATGATGTTTCGTGGAAATGTCTATTCCAGAATGAGCCTATTGAGCGTGAAGGATTGCTTTTCCCGGAAGAAGAATTGCTGTATTACAATGGGGTACTGCCGGATGGGGAACCGGATAGAAAAGTTTCTGTATGTGATATTGCATGGGGTGGCGGTGATAGTTTGTCTATGCCGATCTGTTATGTTTATGGTGAAGATGCCTATGTGGTCGATGTGGTTTTCAATAACGGAGATAAGGAAGTTACTCGCCCTATTGTAGTCGGAAAATTAAAGCAACACCTCCCCCATCAAACTCGTTTTGAAGCCAACAACGGCGGCGATGAGTATGCTGATAAAGTTGATGAGATGCTTCGTAAGGAGGGAATCAAGTTAAATATTACTCATAGGAAGGCTCCCTCTACCGCAAGTAAATTGTCAAGAATTATTCAAGCCGCTCCCGATATTAAGAAATTATACTTCTTGGATAAAAAGCATCGGTCAAAGGAATATTCAAAGTTCATGAAAGAACTAACCTCTTTCATGCAGACCGGAAAGAACAAACACGATGATGCTGCCGATTCGTTGGCAATGCTTACGGTTCTTTTAGAACATCCCGGCGGTAGTGTTGAGATTATTAAACGGCCTTTTTAATAACATATTGTGGTTTTAGGACTTGACAAACACAATATATTGTGTTATTATATATTGGGGATATATAAAGAGGCGTTCGGAAATGACCCTCTCAATAAAGGAAAGCGTTATCGCTTGGGTACATTTGGTATCGAAGGGGTTATGCTTTTTTTTTTTTAGGGGTGGTGATAGTTGAAGGTTTTTTCCGTAAGGCTCAGTCGTGAGCTAGAGGAAATCATCTTAGTCCCGATAGCAGATTCTCATGACTCAGACGCTTTCGCTGACGAGAAGTATGTTGAGGATAGAATTAAGTTCATTAAGGAGACCCCAAACGCTTTCGCCTTATTGAACGGTGATCTTATGAACATGGCAACTAAAAATTCTAAAAGCGATGTGTATGCTGATAAATATAGCCCCGATGAACAACTGGATCGCTGTATAGAACGGTACTATCCGATACGAGATAAGATTTTGGGCGTGAACGAAGGAAACCATGAACGCCGAATCTCTAAGGAGACAGGTATTCAAGTAACAAAGCGGTTTGCTAGAGAGTTAGGAATAGAAGATAGATATTCGCCGAGTGGGTTGTATATCATCCTCCGAGCCGGACAAGTTCAAGGTAAAAAGCGTGAGAGCAACGGTAGCGGAAAAATACGCCAAATATGCTACACGATTTATATGACCCACGGAGCAAGGAGTGGAAGAAAAGCCGGTAGCAAGGTAAATGCTCTTATCGAATTGTCGAACATAGTTACCGCTGATGTATACATTCATTCGCATTCCCATTTAGGCGCAATTATCCCGGGAGTAATAAATGTGCCGGATTTAAGAAATGACAAGATAAAAATTAACGAGACCTTGTATATAAATACAGCAGCACCATTGGATTACGGCGGATATGGCGAAATAGGAGAATATCAGCCGGTTAGCAAGAAATCCCCGATAATCTACTTATGTGGGACAAAGAAATCAATGGATGCTGATTTAGGAGAAAGGATAAAATGGAATGATTGAGAAAGTTGTTTACATCTGTCATGAGTTCGGTGGTAAACAAGAAAATGCTGATAGAGTTGCTACGCTCGTGAGAGAACTTAGTAATCTCTACCCTACTATTTGTTTTATATCTCCGATTCATGCTTTCGGGTTCCTGTATGAGTCCACAGATTATGACCGAGGGATGTCATATTGTTTAACTCTTTTAGATATGTGTGATGAAATGTGGGCATTCGGTGAGTTTAGTAATAGTAAGGGTTGTCTTATTGAAAAAGAGTATTGTAGGAAATACAAGATTCCTATTGTAGAAAAGAGGTGATTAAAACGGAAACCAGAACAATGTTTGGCAGAAGGGTTATTTATTCATCTGTATCGGAAATAACTCGTAAAAATGTTGTGGATGTTCTTCAAAACGCAATGCTCATACATTCGGTAAACAGTAGTGAAATAGATTATCTTTATCAATATTACAGGGGTAATCAACCTATCCTACAACGAGTTAAAGCTATTAGACCGGAAATTAACAATAAAATTGTTGAGAATCATGCTTATGAAATTGTATCTTTCAAAACCGGATATGTTTTTGGGGAACCGATTCAGTATGTACGGAGAAGTGAAGATAAAGATATTTCCGAAAAAATCACCCAGCTAAATGAATTTATGTTTGCACAAGATAAGGCACAAAAGGATAAAGAATTAGCCGAATGGTTTTATATTTGTGGTACAGCTTACAGAATGATATTACCGAATACGATTTCTGATGAGAGCCCGTTCGAAATTGATACACTTGATCCTCGATATGCTTTCGTAGTATATAACAATGGCTTTGGAAAAAAGCCGCTTATGGGTGTTAAATACATTAAGACCGATGATGGGAAAATGCTTTACAGCATCTATACTACAACCACTTATTTTGAGGTTGAAGAAGATGTGGTTGTAAAAGAAGAACCTCATGTTTTGGGAGATGTTCCGATTATTGAATATCCGGCTAACTCAGCAAGATTGGGGTCTTTTGAAATTGTATTGAGTTTGCTCGATGCTCTTAATAACACAGTATCAAACCGCATGGACGGCATAGAACAGTTCGTTCAAGCCTTTATGAAGTTTGTGAATTGTGATATTGATGAGGAACAGTTTACAGCTTTGAAAGAAATGGGAGCAATAAAGATTAAAGGCGAACCCGGAAATCCCGCCGATGTGGATATTGTTTCAAAGGAGCTTAACCAAACTCAAGTTCAAGTAACAAAAGATGATATTTACCAGATGATATTGATTATTTGCGGTATGCCGGATAGGAATAGAGCTAATCGTACAACAGGTGATACCGGGCAAGCTGTTATTCTTAGAGACGGTTGGAGTGCTGCTGAATCCAGAGCGAGGGACACTGAATTGGCATTCAAATGTTCCGAAAAGATGTTCCTTCGTTTAGCTTTGAGAATTATTAACATTGTGCACGGGTTTGATCTCAAGCTAAGTGACATTGACATTAAATTTACTCGAAACAAAACTGACAACCTATTGGTCAAAACACAAGGTTTGCAAAACATGCTTGAAGCCGGTATTCATCCTCAGATAGCGATAACCAATAGCGGATTATTCAGCGACCCGGAACAGACATATCTTGATTCGTTACCTTATTTGAAGAAATGGCTGACCGCAAAGGCAACATCCACTCCATCAAATAATAAACCTAATCCGGAGGGGGTAGTGTGATGAGATGATGCTTTTGATTGATGTTCGATGTAAAAAATGTGGTAAGTTGCTCGGAAAAGTCAAAGGCGAAGCCGAAATAAAGTGTAAAAATTGCAAAACAATAAACTATTTTAACACAGAGCGCCAAAAGAGTGCCGATTGACCTTTGATTAGAGGTTGATTGATACTTTTTATTTTCAAGCGAGAGAACGCTATAAAACACAATAGGGAGAGAACCGACTAAACACAAACATTCGGTGAGAGAACACCTATAAAACACAAATATTCGGTGAGAGAACACCTATAAAACACAGGAGGTTATTATGGATATTAAAACTTTACTTGGTGATGCATACAGAGAGGGAATGACAATCGATGAAATCAATGCGGCATTAGCTGATAAAAATTTTGTAGACCCGGCGACTCTTCCGAAGTCAGTGCCGAAAGAGGTTTTTGACAAGACCGCTTCGGAGCTTGCGAAAGTTAAAAAAGAGTTGAAGGAATTACAAGAATCTACTATGTCGGCGGATGAGAAGTTAAAAGTCGAATTAGAAAAGGCTGCTGCCGCTCAACTCACTTATGCAAAAGAGCTTTCAAAACTTAGAGCAAAAGAGATTTTCGTTTCAGCAGGATTAACCGAAGCCGATTATAGTTCCATTTTGGATGCGGTTGTTTCCGAAGATGAGGAAACTACTAAGGCTCGTGCGAAAAGCATAGTTGACCTTATTGCCGCTCAAAAGGCTGCTGCTGAAAAGGCACTTAAAGCAGAATTGCTAAAAAGCGCACCAAAACCGCCCGCCGGGAAAAACGGAGAAATGACTAAAGAGGATTTCGACAAACTGACATTGACTGAAAAGGCAAAGTTAAAATTGGAGAATCCAGAATTATACAAAATGCTTATAGGAGGTAATAAATAATGGCAGGATATTATCTTAATTTTCCGTTCGATGCGGAATTATTTGTGCAGGCGTGGGGTGAAGCTCCCGACCCTGTAAGGACAGCTTTGTTAAACAGTGGTGTTCTCGTGAACGACCCTGTTGCGGCTGCAAAATTGCAGAACGATGGTAATTTATATACTCTCCCCTTCTACAATATTCTCGATGGGGATGAAGTGAACTATGATGGCGCAACGGACATTACCTCTACCGAAACAAGCGCTGATGTGCAGACCGGTATTGCTTATGGTAGAGCAAAAGGCTTTACTGCCAGAAATTTCGTAGCAGAACTGTCCGGATCTGACCCCTTCGGTCATATTGTAAATTCTGTAGCGAGGTATTGGAACAAGAAACGCCAGAATCGTATTATAGGTTTGCTTGACGGTATTTTTGGTATTACTAATGATCTCGCATGGGCGAAGCATACCGTTGACCTCAGTGTAACAACCGGCACAGCCTATAAGATTGAAGCTACCACTTTGAATGATGTTGCTACTGATACTCTCGGAGATAATAAATCGGCTTATGCGGTTGCAATCATGCATTCTAATGTGGCTAGAACATTAGAGAATTTGCAGCTCCTCGAGTATTGGAAACAGACCGATGCTAACGGCATTCAAAGACCTACGACATTGGCTTCTGCGAACGGTTATCTCGTTATTATTGACGATGGCGTTCCGGTTGATACAACTACTGCGAATTATCCTAAGTATACCACCTACTTGCTTGGAACAGGTGTTCTGAGGTTTGCACCGGGCAGACTTGATGTTCCCGTAGAAATTCATCGTGACCCTGCTAAGAACGGTGGACAGGATACTTTATATACCCGTATTAGAGAAACCATTCATCCTAACGGCTTTAGCTTTAAGGTTCCGACCACCGGCTGGACTGAATCTCCTACCGATGCTCAATTGTTCAACAAAAATAATTGGGTTCGTAAGTTTGATGCTAAAGCTATTCCTATGGCAAAGCTCATTACCAATGGTTAATAGAAAGGGGTGTAGCGTGAGTGGCAGATATAAACTCAAAACTCGACCAGTTAAAAGGTTTGCTTGGTATAAGCGGAACGGATGAGGATGCGTTGCTGCTCACGCTCCTATCCATTGCCGCACAAAAGATTCTCGACCGAGCATATCCCTATGATCCAACGATTATAGAGGTTCCGGCTCGTTATGAAACTAAACAGGTTGAAATAGCGGCTTACCTCTATAATAAACGAGGTGCGGAGGGACAAATCTCTCATAGCGAAAATGGTATAAGCCGTACTTATGAGAGCGCTGATGTGCCGGAAAGCCTTATGAGGGGTATTACCCCATATGTGGGGGTATTCCGATGAGAGCATTGGAACGAAACAAACAGACGATCTATTATGCTCTTTATGAAGGTAAAGAACCTGTTCTCGATGAGTACGGTAACGAAACCGGAGAGTATGAAATATTGTATTCTTCCCCCACCGCTTTACGAATAAATGTGTCGGCGGCAAAGGGTGAAAGCTCGACAAGACCATTCGGTGATACCGAAAACTACGATAAGGTTTTAATGACAGATGACCTAAGCGTACCGATCACTGAAACAAGTATTTTATGGATTGATTCGCTCGATACTCTAAAACCGCATGATTATATTGTCAAGAAGGTTGCAAAGAGTTTGAATAGCGTATCAATTGCTGTTAGTAAGGTGAATGTTAGTGCGTAAAATATCGTTCGGTCTATCTGTCAAAGAAATCAACCGTGCGATAAGAGAAGTTGAAAAGTACAAATCTGAATTGAACGCTAAAATATCCTTGCTGATCGAAGCTCTTACGGATTACGGCGTAGAGATTGCAAAAGTACAAGTACGACAACTTGGAGCATGGTACACCGGCGAGCTTGAATCGAGCATTAGCGGTTATTTTAGTCCATCGACGGGGGTTGGTATCATCAAGGCGGGTGCGCCATATGCCGTTTATGTTGAATTCGGAACAGGTGTTGTAGGCGCAGGTTCCCCCCACCCTGCTCCCGCAGGATGGCAATATGATGTGAACGCGCATGGTGAAAGCGGCTGGTGGTATTACAACGATAGAGATGGAAAAATGCACTGGACGAAAGGAATGCAGAGCCGTCCTTTCATGTATAACACAGCACGAGAATTAGAGCAGGAATGCGTAAGAATCGCAAAGGAGGTATTCAGCCGTGATTGATATAGAGTCTATAATTTTCCAAAGGTTGTCAACCGTGTTGAGAGCCAATTACAGTGAAATATCGGTCTACGGTGAGTATGTTAAAACTCCTGCTGTATTTCCGTGTGTGACAATTGAGGAAAAAGACAATTATGTTTTAGAACGAACTCGATCAAGCGGAGGAATTGAGAATCATGCCGGACTCGTGTACGAAATAAATGTGTACTCCAACAAAAAGACCGGTAAGAAAAGTCAATGTAAAGAAATTTTCTCTCTAATCGATAGAGAAATGCAGGACATGGGTTTTACACGAACTATGCTGAATCCGATTCCGAATATAGACGATGCCACCATTTATAGAATGGTCGGCAGATATAAGGCGGTAGTATCGACCAACAAAACAATTTATAGGAGGTAAAGATTATGGCTATTACTACCTATGGCATAACTTTGAAATGGGGAACCAACCCCCAATCTCTGACAAAAAAAGTCGACATTAAAGATTTTCCAGACCTCGGTGGTGCTCCCGAACTTCGTGAAACCACTACTCTTTCGGATGCTGCTCAGACATATATCTTAGGCATTCTGTCTATGGATTCTATGGAGTTCACAGCGAACTACACTAAATCCGATTACGAAGCAGTATTAGCAGACGCAAATAAGAAATTGTATTATGCCCTTGAATTCGGAATAGACGGTTCGGAAGGTGTTTTTGAATGGCAGGGTGAACATACTGTTTGGGTGACGGGAGCCGGTGTAAACGATGTTGTTGAAATGAAAATCGGTATTGCACCTTCCACCAAACCTACTCTGAAAACAGTTTAATGGGGAGGTGTAGACAATGGCTAAACAGATTACTTTTGAATTCGAAGGTAAGAAATATGTACTTGAATTTACAAGGAAGTCCATAGAAATAATGGAAAAACAAGGTTTTATCGCAAGCGATATTGTTGAAAAACCTGTATCTACTCTACCGGCGTTGTTCGCAGGAGCATTCCTTGCTCATCATCGCAATGTAAAGCGTGAGGTAATTGACAAGATTTTCGACAAACTCACCAACAAGCAAGAGTTGATTGCTAAGTTGGCTGAAATGTATAACGAACCTATCATGGCTCTTATAGATGAACCGAGCGAAGATGAGGGAAACTTGAATTGGGGAGCGAACTGGTAAACTCAGCTCCCCTCCCTACTTATACCGAGCAATTTTACAAGCACTTTCCATTTTATTTGTCAATAGGTATGACCTACGACCAGTATTGGAATGACGATTGTGAATTGGTGGTTTATTACCGTAAAGCTAACGAGTTGAAAAACGCTCGAAAAAATCAAGAGTTGTGGCTTCAAGGAATGTATATCTACGAAGCGTTATGTTGTGTGTCACCCGTATTACATGCTTTTGCTAAAAATGGTACGAAACCGCACCCGTATCGGGATAAACCTTATCCCATCTCGGCTGAAGAAATCAAAGAGTATAAGGAAGCTATGGAAAAAGCAAAACGGAAAAAAGCGATGGCTGCTTTTATGACATGGGCGTCGCAACTGGATTTACCAGATAAGGTTGAACGAGAGGAAGTGAACGCAGATGTCCGTCACGATTGATAGTTTACAAATAGAAATAACTCAAAACTCACAGCAAGCGGTGAACGGCTTAGATGCGTTGACCGCTTCTCTCGGTCGCCTCAAAACTGCATCCAAAGGTGGAGTGGGTCTTACTGCTGTAAGTAATCAGCTCAAGAAATTAAACGATGTTGTGAATACGATGCAAGACCCCTCCACCAAAATATCTCAGCTTGTTTCTGCATTGAAGCCGTTAGAGTCTATAGGTAAATCCAACCTTAATTCCACGATAAATTCACTGAAAAAGGTGCCGGAGATTACAAAACAACTAGCAGCTATTGATATGGGTGCGTTTGCTACTCAGATAAATAGGGTTGTTTCGGCGTTGAAGCCGTTGGCTGATGAAATGAATAAAGTTGCCGCGGGGTTTAGCGCTTTTCCTTCCCGGATACAAAGGCTTATTACACAGAACGAAAAGCTCTCCGCATCCAATACTAAGGCTGCTAAGTCTTTTGGCATCTTGGGGACAGGCATAAGCCGTTTACAAGTTAAGTTGGGTGTTTACTACTTGGCGTTTCGAAGGCTTACTTCTCTTGTAGGAGGCTGGGTTAGTGAGAGTAACGCATATGTAGAGAACTTCAACTTGTTTACTGTAGCGATGGGTCAATACGCAGATGAAGCGGTTGCTTACGCTAAGAAAGTTCAAGAAGCAATGGGCATCGATATGTCCGAATGGATTCGTAATCAAGGTATCTTCATGCAAATTGCAACCGGCTTTGGAGTAGTTGAAGATAAGGCTTATCAGATGAGTAGGGGTCTTACTCAAGTAAGTTATGATATATCTTCATTCTTCAATATCCCTATTGAGGAAGCTCTCATTAAGGTTCAAGCTGGTATTTCCGGTGAATTGGAACCTCTTCGTAGGCTTGGTTATGCTCTTGATGCCGCTACACTACAGCAGATAGCTTATAATCATGGTATTACTCAAAATATAAACACAATGACTCAAGCTCAGAAATCTCAGTTGAGATATATAGCCATTATGGAACAGAGTAAGAATGCTATGGGGGATATGGCGAGAACCTTAATTACTCCTGCTAACGCCATGCGTATTTTGAACCAACAGATAGTTCAATTAAAAAGAGCATTAGGAGACATGCTTATTCCGTTATTAATCAAAACAATTCCTTATGTTCAAGCATTCGTAAAGGTTATTACCGATGCGGCGAGAGCGATTGCTACTCTGTTCGGATTTAAACTCCCGGAGATTGATTATTCCGGATTAGAAGGTCTTAAATCCGGGGCAGAAGCCGCAGAAAGGGCTATAGGAGATACCACCGATGCGGTTAAGAAATTAAAGAGCGTGACAACAGGTTTCGATGAACTTAATATCATTTCTCAAGATGACGGTAGCGGTTCCGGTGCAAGAGCCGGAGGTGTCGGTAAATATGACCTCGGAGTTGATTTGAGTAAATATAATTATGACTTTTTAAGTGAGCTTGAAGAGCGAAGTAAAGAAATTGAGGAGAAAATGAAATCCATCCTAAAATGGGTGCTTGCCATCGGAGAAGGGTTAGCGGCTTGGAAAATAGCATCAGCGATTCACACCGAACTACCTGTGATTTTAGAGTATCTTTCAAAAATCAGGGAATTGGGTGGGGAAGTTGTATTTAACTTCTCAGTCGGCGGTTTAGGTTTCCTCAGTGATTTGATGAAACTAAGAGATTATATCGATGACATCGAAAAGAACGGTGCGAACTTCTCGAATGTTGCAGGCGTTATCAGCGAAGGCATCGGTATGATTGGCGATGCTTTAATTATTCTTGGAAACACAAAGGTTGGAGCAGGTTTCAAGATAATGCAGGGCGTTGGCGAACTCGTAAGTAGCATTTCCGATATATCTAACGAAGGTGTAAATTGGGATAATGTAACGAACGCCATACGAGGTGTAAGCAATATCGGTATAGCGTTAGGTTTGCTCACAGGAAACACTACAATCACAGGTGTCTCTATGGTGATTCAAGGTATCACAGATTGCGTGAATGAACTGTCTGAGAATTGGGATGCAATTAAACGGGGTGATTGGAGCGGTGTTGATAAAGCAACGCTTGTAATCGGTGTTATCGAGGTTCTTGGTGGCATCGTTATCGCTCTTGGTGTATTCTCGAAGATTAAGAGTACGGTTGATATCGCAAAAGCCACGACTGGGTTACAGGAAGTGGCAATCACAACCGAAAGTATCAACACCACCACATCAACTCTCACATCTAAAATGACTTCGCTCGTAAAGAATCTTGCTTTGGGAATCGTTGTTATTGCGGAAGTCGCAGTTGCGGCAGGAATATTTGTTGGTGCGATTTGGGGTCTTGGTGTTCTGTTGGAACAGGTCGGAAAGGCTTGGCAACCCGTGATTGATAACGGCAATACCGTTGCTATTGCTATGGGTATCGGCACCGGTATATTGGTAGCGGTTGGTGTTGTAACAGGTTTGCTTGGTTCGGCGGGTGCTTCTCTTATAGATTATATGGCACTTGGAACGGCTATGTTGGCTCTACTTGGTGTTAATACCGCCTTATTTATTGCGGAAATATGGGGCATTGGCGTAGCATTGGAACAAATTGGAATTGCGTGGCAACCTGTTATCAATAACGGAGATGCAATCGCTACTGCTATTGGTACTGGTACTGCCCTCTTAATCGCAATCGGTGTAGTTAGTGCATTGTTGGGAGTTGCAACGGTCGCTTCGTGCGGTATGTTACCTCTTGCTATTGCCCTCGGTACTGCGATGTTACTTGAACTTGGAGCAGCGGCGGTGTTATTCATCGCTGAGGTATGGGTAATGGGTAAGACTCTCGATGAACTCGGTCAAGCGTGGCAACCCGTTCTTGCACAAAAGAATACTATCTCGGTTGCTATCAAAAAGGGTACGGAGTTGCTCATTGACATCGGTATCGTAACGGCGGCTCTCGGTGTTGCTTCTGTTGCAAGTGTAGGTTTACTACCTCTTGCGATTGCACTTGGTACGGCTCTGTTGATAGAGTTAGCCGAAGCCTTTGTCGAGTTTTGTGATTCACTTCTCAATCTTGTACCCAAACTTACAGATTTAGCACCTCCGTTAAGCGACTTAACTGCAGTTTTGCCCGGATTGAAAACCGATATGGATTCGTTTACCGCTTTTATGGGTGATTTCGCTAACGCCGTTGTGAAGTTCACAAAAGTAAGTGCGATTGCAGGTATTGGCGCAACAATCAATACCTTTATCGACTTCTTCACTACTGACCCTGTTAAGAGAATGTATGACGAAGTTACCGACCAAACAGAAGAGTTCGAGGACTTAATTACTGCGTTGGAGAAAATTAACCCGTTGATAACCAAAGCCACCAAACTTGTTGGCGTGTATAAGACCAATATGGGTTCGTTCCAGTCAGCAACGGGTGGAAGTGGCGGTTTCCGAAATTCCATTGTAGATGGTGTTAAGGGAGTCATAAGCGGTAAAAAGTTTGGCTTCGAGGTTAAAATACCTCGTTTCGCCACAGGTGGTATACCGGCAACAGGACAGATATTTATTGCACGAGAAGCCGGTCCCGAATTGGTTGGCTCCATCGGAAGCAGAACGGCAGTAGCGAACAATGACCAGATTGTCGATGCTGTTTCGCAAGGTGTATATGAAGCAGTCGTTGCGGCTATGCCTAAATCTAATGAGCAGCCGTTAGAAGTCAAAGTCTATTTGGATGGTAAAGAAATTACGAAGAAGGTTGAGAAAGTACAGCGAGAGCGTGGAACAACCTTGTTACCGGGAGGTGTAGCGTTTGGTTGGTAGAGCGTTAGTGTCAGTCGATGGATATGATTTTCCCGAACCGTCAACATATAGCGGAAATACCGCAACCCTTGTTGATTCCGGGCGTAATGTTGAGGGACGCATGATAGGTTCGGTCATCCGTGACGATGTGGCAAAGGTGGAACTTACATGGAATTATTTAACCGTTGAAGAATGGGCGAACATCAATAAAAAGTTCAAACGCTCCTCCGGTGGAAAGTTTATAAACTTGGTTGACTTCTTTGACCAGAGTGCCGGAGGTTGGGTCACAAAAGAAATGTATGTCAGTGACCGTAGTGCGGGAATGTGGCGGCGTGACCCTTCCACCGGTGATATTCTTGGTTGGAAAGACTGTAAACTAAGTCTAATAGAGGTTTAAGGGGTGTAGATTGTGCAACCTGTCAGTGCAAATTGGCTGAATAATCAAAAACAAACCATCGTTGAAGAAAGTTTTGTCGAGGTATTTTATGATATTGCCGACCCCGATGCTCTTGCCGATGCTTCTGCTTCTGACGACGGTTCTATCTACATCGCCAATACCCCTCAAATTGTAAGTGGGGTGGCGAAGGACATTGTGCCTTACGCCACCCTAGAGCGTAATATTTGGTTATTGGACGGGAGTAGAAAGATTATCCCCGAATCCGATTATGGAGATACCGGATATGTGAGCGATATTCTCAGTAACGAAACTTGCGGTTTTGACAAAATACCCATTGTCGAAATCTCGTTCACTGAGGTACACGCTCCCGTAATTCCCGGTATTACTATTACATGGGGAGATGCATACAACGAATATGCAAAGAATTTTAGAGTAACCGCCTATAACGGAGCAACATTGGTAGCAGAGAAAACTGTCATCGATAATAAATCTGTTGTGTCGGTAGTAGAGCTTGACATTGAGAATTATAACCTCATCCGTATTGAAATTCTTAAATGGTGCTTACCATATCACAGAGCAAGAATATCCAATGTTTTTATTGGTATCAATAGAATTTATACGAAAACCGACTTGATAGAATTCGAACATTTACAAGAGGTAGACCCGTTGAACGCTAAACTGCCAAAGATAAGCGTTCGGTTCGGAATAGATAATACTTCGAATGAGTACAACCCAAACAATGAAGCCGGGATGTCAAAGTATCTTATGGAACGGCAGGAAATACGAACTCGATACGGTTATAAGTTAGGTGATTCTATTGAATGGATAGACGGTGGGGTATTTTATCTCTCCGAATGGGAAGCACCGCAGAACGGAATATCTGCTAATTTCGAAGCTCGTGACCTTTTGGAATTTATGAGTTCTACTTATATGAAAGGTGTTTATTCCTCGGAGGGGGTTTCGCTCTATTCGTTAGCAACGGCAGTATTCGAAGAAGCTAATCTGCCCTTAAATTCAGACGGTACGGTGAAATGGGTAATTGACGATTCTCTTAAAAATATTTACACGAACGCCCCTCTCCCTCTTGTGAGTTTGGCTGAATGTTTGCAGATGATAGCCAATGCTGCCGCATGTGTTTTGTATGCTGATAGGAAGGGAACATTGCACATTGAGCCTATTAAAACAGAGCCGGATGATTACACGATAGATAACTTTAACAGCTTTAAAAAATCGGAGATTTCGCTAACGAAGCCGCTTTTACAGGTGGATGTAACTACTTATAACTATTTTATAGGTGACACCGGAAAGGAATTATACAACGGTGTAATTCCCATCAATGGTTCTAAGTCAATTTATATTACTTACTCCGACCCGGCGGTTAATGTTTCGGCTAATGTCACGAATGGAACATTGGTTTCGGCAAATTATTATACAAATGCTTGTTTACTTACTATTACCGGAAACGGCGATGTAAGTGTGAATATAACCGGAGATATTCTCAAGACCTCAGAAACCATTCTTACAATAAGTACCGGTGAGGAAAAAGGTGAAATTCAAAAAGTTGAAAATCCACTGATTACTACTTCTGAAAGAGCGGTTGCCATCGGGGAATGGGTCAAAGATTATTTATCGAAGAGAAAAATTATATCTTCTGAATGGAGGGTAGACCCACGCCTCGATGTTATGGATATTATCACGGTCAAGAACAATTACGGCTCTTCATTAGTAAGAACGACTTCGGTTAGTTTTGCTTATAACGGGGCTTTCCGGGGCACTGGTGAAGGGAGGATTTTGGATGGCATGGCATTTCGTTGATAATGACTTCCCATCCGGCAGTTGGATCGAGCCAGTTTGGCAGCGGACACAGGCAGACATAGACTATGCGCTGCGCCTAAATAACAAGATAGCAAGAAACGGTTGGAGCAGCTTAACGCCCCAAGAACAATCAGATTGGGCGGCTGGGCTCATCGGCTGCCTGAACTACTGGGATCTGAACCGGATTGAGATGGATTCGGAGTTTTTGTCCAATCTCCTATATCAATACGGTTACGGATTCGGAGGGCTGCCGGTAAAAACCGACTGGGACATGACAGACTTCCCGCACTCAGCAGAGATGGAGCGGATTCGGACGAACGTGCAAACTCTCATTGACGTCTACTATGAGCAGGATGTTCCGCTACCGGAAACTTTGCAGAATCTTGACTGGCGAAAGCTAAACGACCTGGAGAATGTGTTAAAGCTCATGAAAGAAATGATTCACAGGATGGAACAGAGTTTTCGGTATTCAGGTACTTTTACATGTGGAGAGGATGGTGACATATATTGAGTTACGAACCAATTAACTGGAAAGACAGAATAGTTGAGAAGCCGAGGACCTACAATGTTCAGAATAATCCAGACGGCACGATCACCCTCATACCAGCACCCGGAACGGTGATAGAGGAAGGCACTCCGGTAAATGCCGCAAATCTAAACAAACTAGAACAGGGCTTTAGTACGCATTTGGCAGATTATGCCCAACACGGCGTAACAATGGGTCGTGAAAACGACATTTATGTCGCTAAAATTGGGTCGCTTTTTGAATTTACTCCTTTAGAAGCGAACTATGGCGGCACGATCTATACCATAGCTACAGACGATGAATTTGTCTATGTTGGCGGACAAACAACCCGAACTGTAAGAAAATTGAGGAAAAGTGACTTATCACAAGTAGCCGAAAGCGCGAACTATGGCGGCACTATTGAGACTATAGCTACAGACGATGAATTTGTCTATATTGGCGGATGGACAACCCGAACTGTAAGAAAATTGAGGAAAAGTGATTTATCGCAGGTAGCTGAAAGCGCTAACTATGGTGGCGAAATTGAGGCTATAGCTATAGACGATAACTATGTATATGTGGGCGGGGGAACAACCCGAACTGTAAGAAAGTTGAGGAAAAGCGACCTATCGCAGGTAGCTGAAAGCGCAAGCTATGGCGGCACTATTGAGACTATAGCTACAGACGATGAATTTGTCTATATTGGCGGATGGACAACCCGAACTGTAAGAAAATTGAGGAAAAGTGATTTATCGCAGGTAGCTGAAAGCGCTAACTAT
>Ga0209204_1001932_pt1 | contig 18046 bp, 16 predicted proteins | sample AD_JPNMR2_MetaG_FD_184425 | JGI IMG/M metagenome (GOLD analysis project Ga0209204, IMG submission 184425) | Active sludge microbial communities of municipal wastewater-treating anaerobic digesters from Japan - AD_JPNMR2_MetaG (SPAdes) (version 2) | ecosystem: Engineered > Bioreactor > Anaerobic...
TGCAAGGTAATTGATAAACTTTCCGCCTTTCTGGACACGGAAGTCAAGATGCGGACCTGTTGCCACACCAGTCGCTCCCACATAACCAATCACCTGCCCTTTTCTTACCTTTCTACCTCCTGATACATCCTTTGCTATTCTGGAAAGGTGTCCATACCAGGACGTATAGCCATTCGGATGCCTCACTATAACTGTTTTGCCTAACCCCTTCTTCCAGGCAGCAAACTGTGCTGTACCATCTCCTATTGATGAAACAGGTGTTCCCTTCGGTGCTGCATAGTCAATACCCAGGTGCGGTCTGTAGACCTTATATATGGGATGCAACCGCCTGTATGTAAAATAGGAAGAAATTCTTCTATAGTTCAGTGGTGCTTTAAGAAACGCTGTCTCAACACTTTTCCCGTTTTCATCATAATACCCTGCCCTGCCGTCAGTATTTTCAAAATAGAAGGCATACCAGGTGTTTCCTGAAGATGTATAGGATGCTGCTACTATCCTTACGTCTTTTAATGGATTCCCTTTCTTATCCATATATGTATCCCACAGAATTGTAAATGTATCTCCTGTCTGACAGTCGGTGAAGAAGTCAATCTTTGAAGAAAAGACCTCTGCGAACTGGATTATCAGTTCCGGGTTTATACCTGAAGAAGTCATACTTTCATATAAAGAACTGGCTATCTTGCCCTGTACTCCACACATCTTCTTTTCAACATCTATCTGTTTGGCAGAGGCAGTATATGTATTGTTATCAGGGTTAAACTCCACCACATAAAAGTCAATAGGTCCTTCATAATAAATAAACTTAACAAACTCGCCTTCCTCTGTAAGGTATATCTCCCACCTATCTCCTATCCTGCACTTCTTTACATTAAAGACCTTCTTTAATTCCTCTGTGATTGCTGCTGACTGAGAAGAAGTTAATCCGTTTGCAATAAGAACATCTCCTAAAAGGTCTCCCTCTGCTATGTATCCTTCAATAATCTGATAACGGGGTTTGAAGAGATTTATGTCTATGTGTTTTATCTTAAGGATAACAAAAGGTGAGAGAACTATTAAAGAAAGCAACAATGCCAAAAATATATTTTTTTTCAGTACGCACCCCCAGTATCAAACTCAAAACTTAAAATCCTGAACGGCTTTCTAACCAAGAGCATCTACAATTTCTCTCTCTATAAGGGTTGAGACAAAACACGCACAGGCATCACCACTACCTATATCACCTAAACCCTCATATGTCTTTGCCTTGAATCCAATCCTTTCAATACCTATTCCCAGTGTCTCAGCAAGATTCTTCTTTATCTCTTCTGCAAAAGACAGAAGTTTAGGCCTCTCACAGATAACAACAATATCAATATTTTCTATAAAATATCCCTCTTCCCTCATTATACGGAGAACTTTTTTAATGATTTTTCTGCTGTCAATACCTTCTATGTTTTTGTCATCAGGGGGGAAAAAATAACCTATATCTGGCTTCCCCATCGCTCCAAGGATTGCATCAGCAAGGGCGTGCAGAAGAACATCTCCATCACTGTGGCCTGAAAGTCCTTTCTCAAAGGGGATATGTAGACCACCGAGGATAAAATCTCTTCCATCTACAAACCTGTGGATATCAAACCCGATACCTGTCCTCATTATTAATAGTTTTCTGCAAGCAGTTCATAATATGCCTGCGGATGCTTACAGGCAGGGCATTCTGCAGGTGCCTCTGTCCCTTCAAATATGTAACCGCAGTTTCTGCAATGCCACTTTACAGGTTTATCTTTCTTGAAAACCCTGCCGTTCGCAATATTCTGTATAAGGGCCCTGTATCTTTTCTCGTGGAACATCTCCACCTTTGCTATTTCTCTGAAGGACTTGCTTATCTCTGGAAAACCTTCTTCCTCCGCTACCTTTGCAAAGTCACGGTATAGTTTGTCCCACTCAAAATTTTCACCTGCTGCTGCCTCTTCAAGGTTCGTCTTTGTATCACTGATGATACCGGCAGGATAGGCAGCGGAAATTTCAACATCCCCGCCTTCAAGATACTTGAAGAAAACCTTTGCATGTTCTTTCTCATTTTCGGCTGTCTCAAGGAATATGCTGCTTATCTGTTCATATCCTTCCTTTTTTGCAACACTTGCAAAATATGTATATCTGTTCCTTGCCTGGGATTCCCCCGCAAACGACTTCAAGAGATTCTTCTCTGTCTGTGTTCCCTTCACTGACTTTCCCATAATGCCCCCCTTTTTGAAATTATTATACCACATCAACTCTCTTTTTTATATCCCTGCTGGATGGAATAAGGACAGGGCATCTTTCTATCCGCCATATCTCTGTGTGTTCTGTATAATCCCCCGGCTCAATCTCCCTTAAGGGTCCCACTGTCTCAAGTTCCAGAAAAGAAGGATTTGTATATACCTCAACGTTGCATCCAAAGTCAGGGTATTCTCCTTCCTGCTCCTCAAACCTTTTTATAAACAACTGCCCATCTACCCAGTAGGCAGTCCAGTATGGATATGCCATCGTCCCTATCTTCACAGGACCTTTTGCTGTGGTATCCTGTTTTACAAAGATAAAGTCCCTTTCCATAATGAGACGGGTGTCCGCAAGGTCTGTATATGGCCATAAAGAGATATGCCTGTCAGGAAGAAGGCCCCTTTTCCCTGCTTTTACCGGAATTATTGCAAAACCACCTGTCTTCATCACAGAAAGCGACCAGCATGCAAGTTTTATATTCCACCTTCCGATATTTTTGATTCTGTGTATTACCTCTACATCCCTTCGTCCTTTTTTTCTTATCTCAATCTCCTTCTGTATGTTATTCTGTATTTCTGGATTTCCATAAATCTTGATATATTCCTTTCCTGTCTCTATCTTTACTGGCTTATCATCCATTGAATAAGAACGTGGCATTGCCTCAGGACTTGACCATAGGCGGTGCCCACCATATATATGCCAGAAGCCGTCAGGGGTCTCAACCCCTGTGGAAGGAAGTATCCCGAAGAGATTTTTATCAGGTGTTTCTTTATGTGCGATTTTAAGAATCCTCGGTCCTATATTCTCTGCCACCCCTATAACCAGTTCTCCCAGTATAAATTCCTTTATTTTAAACAGTTTTTCTCCTGCCATCTCTCCCCCTTTTTTAGCAATGCCCCTTTCTAACAATTTTAAAACCTCATATCCATAAAGTCAACTGAAAATTGACATCTGTCTGCATTTGGAGGAAAATATCTTTCTTTACAAAGGAGATGTTATGACCGGACGTGAACGTCTTAACAGGATATTGAGTTTTCAGGAGGTTGACAGAATACCAAACTATGAACTCGGCTGCTGGGGACAGACCATAGAGAGATGGTACAATGAGGGCTTGCCCCGTGATGCTGTTTACTGGCACTGGTTTGAAGGAGACCCTTTCTTCCATCTGGAAAGAAGGGGTTTTGCGTGTATAAACACAGATATGATACCTGCATTTGAATATGAAGTTATTGAAGAAACCGACAGATATCTGGTTGCAAGAAGTAGCAGGGGTATAGTTACAAAAGCACTGAAAGAAGGGACTGTCAGAGGAACAAGGATGAGTATGGACCAGTATATCTCCTTTCCTGTAAAGGACAAAAAAAGTTTTTATGAGATTAAAAAAAGGTATAACCCTTTTTCTCCTGTAAGGTATCCGCTCTGGTGGGACCAGTGGGTGAAGATATGGAAAGACCGTGATTATCCACTCTGTCTTCTCTCCAACGGGACTTTTGGACTATATTCAAGGTTAAGGGAATGGGTAGGAACCGAAAATCTTTCATATCTTTTTTATGACGACCCTGCACTTGTTGAGGAGATGATAGAATTCAATGCGGAATTTTTGCTCAACCTTGTGGAAAAGGCGTTAAAAGAAGTGCAATTTGACTATTTCAATTTCTTTGAGGACTTTGCAGGGAAAGGCGGACCTCTCATCTCCCCGCAGATATTCAAGAAGTTTTTCCTGCCCTATTACAAAAAGATAATAGAAAGGTTCAAAAAGGCAGGGATAAAACATTTCTGGCTTGACAGTGATGGTGATGTTGAGGTCTTAATCCCTTTAATGATAGAAGCAGGCATTACCTGTCTCTGGCCACTGGAGCAGGCATCTGGTATGGACCCTGTAAGGTTACGGAAAAAATATGGTAATGCAATTGCACTTGCGGGCGGCATAGATAAAAGAGAGATAGCAAAAGAAAAAAAAGATATTGAAAAGGAACTGTCCTGCAAAATTCTTCCCCTTGTGGATAAGGGTGGATATATTCCCCACCTTGACCACACATTTCCGCCTGAAATATCATACAGCAACTTTCTTTACTATCTTGAGGTGAAAGAGAAACTGCTTTCAGGAAAATAAAAAGAGGCCTGGGCCGGATTTGAACCGGCGCATAGCGGTTTTGCAGACCGCTGCCTTTCCGCTTGGCTACCAGGCCCTAAAACTTCCACTCTTTATTATAACCTCTATACCTCTTACTTGCAACCCATCCGGGGTCAGGTCTTGCTTTTTGCATCGCAGTGTCTTATAATTATCTGTACATCCTTACTGAATACCCGTTGAAGATTAATAGATAGGTAGCCGCAGGCCCGCCTGCGATAAATCTACGGCGGATAAACTTGAGCCTGCGTAGAGCAATAAGCAGAGAGTAATGCAAAAAGCAAGACCTGACCCCAAAAAAAGGAGAGGAAGATGGTAAACAGAATGAGGACATATTTCCTGTTAGGGATACTGACAGTAATTTTTGTTCTTATAGGCAGTTTCTTTGGAAAGGAAGGTATGTACATAGCGTTTTTCTTTGCGCTTGTTATGAACTGGATATCCTACTTTTTCAGTGACAGGATTGTGCTGGCTATGTACAGGGCAAAACAGGTAACACAGGATGAAGCACCTGTTCTTTACAGAATTGTGGGAGAACTGACTCAGACAGCGTCTCTGCCTATGCCAAGGATATACATTATTCCATCAGCAACCCCCAATGCATTCGCTACAGGAAGAGACCCTTCACATTCTGCTGTGGCTGTCACAGGCGGTATCCTTGAACTCCTGAATGAAGATGAACTGAAAGGGGTGCTTGCGCATGAATTAGGACATATAAAAAACAGGGATATACTTGTTGCCACAGTGGCTGCAACCATTGCAGGAGCAATCACGATGCTTGCAAGGATGCTACAGTGGGCTGCCTTTCTTGGCGGTGGAAGTGATGAGAGAAGGGAAGGTAATATATTTGGTGTTGTTGCTCTTCTTGCCTTTGCCATACTTGCACCCATAGCAGCAATGATTGTCCAGATGGCGATATCACGGGGAAGGGAGTATCTTGCTGATGAGGATGGAGCAAAACTTGCAGGGAACCCTTTATACCTTGCAAAGGCCTTAAGAAAGCTTGCTATGGGAGTAAAGGCAAGGCCTATGAATAACGCAAATCCTGCAACTGCTCATATGTTTATAGTTACACCTTTCAGCGGAAGAAGTATATTAAATCTCTTTTCCACACATCCACCCATTGAGGAAAGGATTAGGCGCCTGGAAAGTATGGCTTATCAGCCGAGGTGAATCTTTGCCATTGTGACTTCTGACCGTGTCTTTTCAAGAATACCCCTCACATAGTCAACCTGTCTTCTTAAGGAACGGGTAATGGCATCTGTAAACTGGAAGTTCAGGAGGAAAAAGTATATATCATCCATTATATCAAGCAATTTCTCACACCCCTCCACCTTTCCCTTTCTTATCTCGTCCAGTATATGCCTTCTTATCTCTCCTGTGCTTTCACAGAGCCCGTGGAGATAACTTTTATAGTCAAAGTTATATCTTTCTAAATCAGGGATACGGCTGTCCCTGATGATGGAAAGTGTAATAACTGCTTCCGCAAGTTCCTTCTCTGATGCGTGGAGAAACCCTGCATACATTGTCTCCGGAAAGGGCTTAAGCATCTTCCGTGTTTTATCAAGAAGTTTCAATGCCTCTTCTATCTCTTCTTCTGCTTTATCATAATGCCTCTGGTGTATCTTCTTAATGGAGTCAGCAGCAAGACGTCCTATCTCTCGTGAAAGTTTCAATGCCTCTTCCCTTGCAGTATCCTCTTTTTCCAGAAGTCCTTTTAGTTTTTTCTCTAATTTCTTCATCTCTGTCTCCTTTACCCCGCTTTCTTCTTTGTTTCTCTTTCTACATACGGGGATTACTTCTCATCTTCTCTCTCTCACTTATAATGAGAGTGAAAATAAATTACATCCTGTAGTGTCTCCTCAACTCCTTCTCTATCCTTAACTCATTTACAGCCCTCTTTTCATTCCTCATACTAACTTTCTTTTTTCCTGAAGGACTTACAATATCCAGAAACACTGAAATGCTCAATACCCTGGCTCCAAAAAGCCGTCCTGCGTCCTTTACCCCTCTGTCATCTGATACCACCACCCTGGATACATTTTTTTCGGATGTCTTCTCAACCCTTCTTCTTATCACCTCATCAGCGGTTACATCCCCTGAAAATATCACCTTCAGATACTTTTCTTGATGGAATATATATGGAAATGGAGGGTTCCCATCAAAGACCACAGTAAAAGAGACAGAAGGATGTCGCCGGCGGTAATCACCAAGGATATTTATAAGCATCTGCATGCTGTAAGAGATGCCTCTGCTTTCATACCTTGAGAGAAAACTGCTTTTTATCAGGTTGTATCCGTCAATTATGTATTCCATCGTCTTTCAGAACCTGCTGGCACTTAAAACATATCTCAGGCGCTTCAGGAGTCCCTATCTCAGGGAAATGAACCCAGCAACGTTGACATTTGCCGAACAATGTTTTTTCCACCGTTATATCAAAGGTATCTCCAGAAGAAATTACTACCTCAGATACAATAAGTAGCCCTGCCAGTCCTTCAAGCCCCTGTAAAAACTCCACTGTCTCCCTGTCCCCTTTTATTATTACCTTCGCCTCAAGACCGCTCCCTATAATTTTTTCTTCCCTTTTTTCCTCTATCTTTTTAAGCACCTGTTTTCTTATTTCAAAAAACCTTTCCCATTTATCCAGAAGTTTCATATCAGGGGCCCTTTCCTCCGGCCAATCCTCAAGGAAAACGCTCTCTTTTTTCTCCCACGGTAGCAGTTGATATGCCTCCTCTGCTGTAAAAGAGAGCACAGGTGCTATTATTCTTACAAGTGTTGAAAGTATTTGATAAAGTGCTGTTCTGGCACTTCTCCTCTCAATAGAGTTTTTTCCGTATGTATAAAGACGGTCCTTAAGGTGGTCCAGATAAAAAGAAGAGAGAGAGACATTACAGAACCGGTATATCTCCTCATATGCCTTATTGAAAGAGAATGTTTCATAGTGCTGACTTACATTTTTCACCGTCTCTTTCAACTTCTCCACAGCCCACCTGTCAACCTCCTTCATCTCTGGCTCAGGGACTGCCTCTTCCATCCGGTAGTCATAAAGGTTACCGAGCAGATACCTCAAGGTATTCCGTATTGTCCTGTATGACATTACGATATTTTTCACAATACCTTCTGATATTCTTATATCCTGCTGGTAGTTCTCTGCTATTGCCCATATCCTCAATATCTCTGCCCCATACTTTTTAATTATCTCCTGAGGGGTGATGACATTGCCTAATGACTTGCTCATCTTCCTGCCTTCTGCATCAACAACAAAGCCATGCGTGAGAACTGTTTTATAGGGTGCCCTGTTTTTAATCCCGGCAGATGTGATAAGGGATGTCTGAAACCACCCTCTGTGCTGGTCGCTTCCTTCAAGGTACAGGTCAGCAGGCCAGTTAAGTCCATTTTCATCTTTCAATACAGCAAGGTGGCTGACCCCTGAATCAAACCACACATCAAGGATATCCTTTTCCTTCATAAACTCCTCACCGCCACAGTAAGGACAGGTAAATCCATCCGGTAAAAGTTCTCTTTCTGTCTTTTCCACCCATATATCTGAACCATACTGTCTCACCAGATTCTCAATATAATCTATCGTCTCCCTGGTAATAATTGATTTTTCACATCCACAGCAATAAAAAACAGGGATAGGAACACCCCACAACCGCTGCCTTGAGAGACACCAGTCAGGTCTGAGTTGCACCATAGAAGATATCCTGTTTTTGCCTTCCGCAGGAACCCACTCCACCTTTTCTATCTCTTTTATCATCACGTCCCTCAAGTTATTATGGTCTATCTTCAAAAACCACTGGGTTGTACTTTTGAATATCACCGGCTTTTTACATCTCCAGCAGTGTGGATATGAGTGGACTATTTCTTCCCGGTAAAAGAGCGCATCTTTTTCCTTCAGTTTTTCTATAATGTGTCTGTCTGCATCAAAAACCCTCATTCCTGCGAAGTCCTTTACCTCTTTTGTAAAACATCCCCTTTCATCAACAGGTGAGAGGACTTCAAGATTATTTTTCAGCGCCGCATAGTAGTCATCCTCTCCATGTCCGGGTGCCATATGTACACATCCAGTCCCTTCCTCAGAAGAGACAAAGTCAGCCAGTATAACACGGGACACCCTTTCCACAAGAGGATTTGAATATCTGAGCCCTTCCAGTTCAGTCCCCTTTAACCTCTTTATAATGGCTGGCTTCAGTCCTTTCTTTCCTGCAGTGTCTTCAAGCCGTTTCTCTGCAACAATATATCTTTCTCCCCCCATCTCAATAACCACATATTCAAGTTCAGGATGTACTGCTATACCTGTATTGGAAGGCAGTGTCCAGGGAGTGGTTGTCCAGATAAGCAGAGAGGTCTTATCCATATCCACCACAGGAAATTTCACATATATCGCAGGTGATTTTTTGTCATTGTACTCTATCTCTGCCTCTGCCAGTGCGGTCTCGCAGGAGATACACCAGTAGATTGGTTTATATCCCTGATAGATGTAGCCACCAAGAGCAAGTTCTCCAAACGCCCTTACAATGGTTGCCTCATAGTCAGGAGAGAGTGTGAGATAGGGATTATCCCAGTCGCCTAAAACGGCAAGCCGCCTGAATTCTTCCTTCTGTATCTCCACAAACTTCCTGGCATAGGCAGCCGTTTTCTTTCGGAATTCGCTTACATCCACCTCGCTTTTGTGTTTCTTTATCTCCAGAAATACCTGGTGTTCTATGGGCATACCATGGCAGTCCCATCCCGGTTTATAGGGTGAGTAAAACCCTTTCAATGAGCGGTACTTTACCACCACATCCTTCAAAATCTTGTTAAGTGCTGTGCCAAGATGTATATGGCCATTGGCATAAGGTGGCCCATCGTGAAGTATATATGGCTGTCTGCCTTTATTCTTTTCCTGCAGTTTTCTGTAAATCTGCCTTTCTTCCCATAAATGAAGGAACTCCGGCTCCCTTTCATTCAGATTCCCCTTCATAGGAAAGGCTGTCTTTGGCAGATATACTGTCTTTGAATAGTCCATCTTTTTCCCCTTTACTTTGAAAACATTTTATTTTATCATAAAAGATACCTTTGTTCTATATATAAAACAGCGGGGCGAAACCAGAGATTTGTTAAATCATTTAAGTTTTAATTTTTGCCCTATTACTTTTGAGTTGACAAAAATATATACAGGTATTAAAATTTTGCGGAAATTATTTTTCTTGATTTTTTTATCTTTACGAGGAGGGTTATAATGAAGGTAAGGGTTGATGAATCGCTCTGTACTGGATGTGGACTGTGTGTGGATATCTGTCCTGAGGTCTTTGAAATGCCTGAGGCAGTTTCTATTGTAAAGTCCCATAATGTACCGGAGGACCTCGCTGAGAAGGTGAAAGAAGCGGCGGAAAGTTGTCCGGTAGAGGCAATAATTATTGAGGAATAATAACAGCATAATGGCTACGCAAGCAAAAGAAATTTTATGTGTGCTGGGTACAACATTAGAGGCAGGTTATTCTGATGGATATATTCCCCTCTTATGAGATATTCAAGGAACTCGGAAAAAATTTCAAAAATATTCCTGTGTATACTGAACTCATAGGGGATATGGAAACCCCTGTTTCCGCATTCCTCAAACTCAGAAAGGGCAGTTATAACTTTCTTCTTGAAAGTGCTGAACAGGAAGAGAAGGTCGGAAGGTACTCATTTTTAGGGACAAACCCTGAACTGGTTATAAGGGGGAAGGGGAAAGAGGTTGAGATATATAACAACCGTTCAGGTGAAAAACAAAATATACAATCAGAAGACCCCACCGCTGTCATAGACAGGATACTTGCAGAAAACAGAGCCCCTTCATACAGTCATCTTCCTGGTTTCACAGGGGGGCTGATTGGCTATTTTTCCTATGATTTTGTCAGACAGATTGAAAAACTCCCTGATATTTCACCTGACACCCTTTCCTCTCCCGACTTCTTTCTAATCCTTGTACGGGATATGGTTATTTTTGACCACTTCAAGAGGAAGATTATACTGGTTGCCAATGTGGATACTAAAATAAGTGGCTCTTCTGAAGATGCCTATAAAGATGGGTGTAGCCGTCTGGAGTCGCTTAAAATGCAGATAGAAAAGCATACTCTGGTAATTGAACACTTCCAGGCAGGTCAGGAATCCCATTTCAAAAGCAACTTTAACCGTAATGCCTTCACAGATGCGGTAAAAAAGACAAAAAAATATATTAGAGAAGGGGATATCATACAGGCGGTGATATCACAGAGGTGGCAGAAAGATATAGATGTCTCCCCTTTCAATATATACAGGGCCCTCCGAACCGTAAACCCCTCACCTTATATGTTCTATCTTGACGCAGGAGAGTTCAAACTTGTGGGTTCTTCCCCTGAAATACTTGTAAAATTAGATGGGAGAAAGGCAACCATAAGACCCATTGCAGGAACACGCCCCAGAGGGAGAGACGAGAGAGAAGAGATACAATTAGAAAAAGAATTGCTCGCCGATGAGAAGGAGCGGGCTGAACATATAATGCTTGTTGACTTAGGAAGAAACGACCTTGGAAGGGTGTGTATCCCTGGAAGTGTAAAGGTTACTGAATTGATGACCATAGAAAAGTATTCTCATGTGATGCATATCGTCTCAAATGTTGAAGGAACTCTAAAGCCCAAAAAGAGTGCGATAGACCTTATCAGTGCATCATTCCCTGCTGGCACTGTCTCAGGCGCACCGAAGATAAGGGCAATGGAGATTATAGAAGAACTTGAGCCAGAAAAAAGAGGTCCTTATGCAGGTGCTGTGGGTTATTTCAGTTTCCAGGGAAATATGGACTTCTGCATAACAATAAGGACTTTTTTCATCAAGGGTGATAAACTCTACATACAGGCAGGTGCAGGAATTGTTGCTGATTCTGTCCCTGAGAGGGAATACAGGGAGACAGAAAATAAAGCAAAAGGATTGATGGAAGCATATCTTCTTGCCAGGAGGATATAATGCTTTTGATGGTAGACAATTATGACTCATTTGTCTATAACCTTGTCCAGTACTTCGGGGAGTTGAAGCAGAAGGTTGCTGTCTTCAGAAATGATGCCATCACCACTGAAAGGATAATGAAGTTGAAGCCATCCCATATTGTTATATCCCCGGGACCGGGAAGGCCTGAAGATGCAGGTATCTCCTGCGATGTAATAAAAACCTTTGCAGGGAAGATTCCAATACTGGGTGTATGCCTTGGACACCAGTGTATCGGCTATGTCTATGGTGGTAAGATTGTGAAGGCAGAACGGCTTATGCACGGGAAAACATCCCTTATCTATCACAAAAGAACCGGAATTTATAAGGGTATTCCATCTCCGTTTACTGCCACAAGATACCACTCACTTATTATTAAAAAGGGTTCTTTGCCTCCTGAAATAATTGTTGATGCATGGACAGAAGAAGACGAGATAATGGGTATAAGACATAAAAATCATAAACTATTCGGTGTGCAGTTCCATCCTGAGGCAGTCCTTACACAATACGGCAAAACTATCCTTAAAAACTTCCTCTCTCTCTGATTGTTTGGGGTCAGGTCTTGCTTGATAACAGGTTAAAGTTTTACAAAGGAAGAAAAATTATTCCATTGCTCTCAGCCGTTTTATGTCTTCAAGGGTATCCACGCAGGGTGAATCCCTCTGTATAACTGCAACCTTCAGTTTAAAGCCGTTCTCAATAATTCTCAATTGCTCAAGTTTTTCAATCCTTTCAAGCGGACTGACAGGTAATCTATGAAATGTCTGAAGGAAATCATACCTGAAAAGATATACCCCTATATGTTTATAAAACTGTACCTTTTTGAGTAATGCGGGTGTATTTTTAGAGAAATACAGGGATGGATATGGTATAAGAGACCTTGAGGAATAAAGGGTATAGCCATCCTTATCAAATACAATCTTTACAATATTCGGGTCATAAAGTTCATCCATCTTCCTTATCTTTGTAGCTGATGTTGTTACATAAAGAGTCCTGTCCTTCTTCATCATATCAAGCGGCTTTTCAACTGCTTCAGCAGGTAAGAATGGCTCATCTGCCTGTATATTAACCACAATATCTGCCTTCATACCCTTTACCGCCTCTGCAACCCTGTCACTGCCGCTATTGCAGTCAGAAGAGGTCATAATCACTTCAGCACCAATACGTCTCCCTTCCTCCGCAACCCTTCTGTCATCTGTGGCAATGTATATGGCACCAAATCCCTTTACCTTGAGCGCCCTTTCATATACCCTGTGAAGAACTGTCTTCCCGTTGATCTTATAAAGCACCTTTCCCTGCAATCTTTCAGAACCATACCTTGCAGGTATGATGCATATTACACTTTCTCTTCCCATTTTTCCCTTTCTTTAACGTCTGAAAATTGTATCACATAATGAAATAAGATAAAATAAGAAATATGGGAAGGATAATAAGGTTCGGCGTATCAATGGAGGAAAAACTCCTTGAGGCATTTGACCGTTTCATAAAGAGAGAGGGCTATAAGAACCGCTCAGAAGCCATAAGGGATGTCATAAGGAAAGAGTTTGTTGAGGAGGAATGGGAGAAGGATATTGATGTTGCTGGCTGTATCCTTCTTGTCTATGACCACCACAAAAGAGACCTCGTGACAAGGATAATGGATATACAGCACGATTACTATGAAAATATCGTATCAACCCAGCATATACATATGGACCACCACAACTGCCTTGAGATTATTGTTGTTAAGGGTAAAGCAGGGGTAATAAGACAACTGTATGGACTTCTGAAGTCACTCAAAGGTGTGAAGTACTCAACCCTCTCAAAGGCAAGTACAGGCAGAAAAATCTAAACTAAGGAACTTCTGCTCTGCTGAACTATTGCACTTAGTAGAAAAGAACATTGCCTTTTCTGTAATATCCTTTGCTTACAAGACGTATCCCCTTTTTTTCTGTAATCTCTCCTGCAATCTTTGCCTTAATTTTATATCGCTTTGCAATGGACACGACTTTCTCTGGACTATCTGTAATTATAAGCATTCCCTGCCCCATATTCCAGACCTTATATGCTTCTTTATCATTTACCCTGCCGAGTTTCTGACAGATAAGCATAACCTCAGGTGGAGTGAATAAGTCCGTGATATCCGCTCCCACACCTATCACAGAAAGCAATCTGCCCAGTTTTTCAGGGATACCACCACCTGTAATATGAGTTATACCTTCCGCAAAATCAAGCATATCCAGAACAGCAGGGGTATAAATCCTTGATGGAGTAAGAACCATCTCTCCCAGTATCCTGCCATTTATCTTCTTTCTGTGCCAGTTGTCTCCACACGCTTCTCCTAAAACCTTCCGAACCAGAGAGATGCCATTTGACCTGAACCCTTTTTCTTCTAATGCTATGACAACCTGCCCTTTTTTAATCCTTTCAGGCCGCATCTCCTTCCGTAAAACACTTAAAACCGTCCCCGCCCAGTTATAGTTATACCTTCCGTAGCCAGAAATACGGTTGCCTAACTCTGCTATCTCTCCTGATACAACAGTAACCCCTGCTTCCTTTGCTGCCTTTACCATACCCTCTGATAGTTCCTTTATCACCTTTAAGGAGAGTTTATTTACATCAAGGATATTTGAGATAGCCACCGGCTCTGCACCGTATCTCACAGCATCATCACAGAGCATAGCAAAAAGGTCATAAGCCATTGTCCTGTGTATCCCTGTCCTTTCCGCAATCTCCACCTTTGTGCCAATACCATCACTGTTCAGCATAATCCTGAAAGTGCCAAAGGATATGGTGATAACCCTGTAAAGTCCCTTGCTTTCAATAACCTTTATCTCCCCGCACCTTCCTTTCCTGAATGCGAATGTCCTGTCAGAAGCAGATGACATAATTTTTGAACAGATATCTCCCAGAGATATATCAACCCCTGCCTTTTTGTATGTAGCCATTGTCTTTTCCTTTTATCTTCCCCTTCTCCGTCTATCGTGCGAACTGTAGTTCCCAGAAGTGGTAATACTCCCCTTTCCTTTCAATTAACTGGTTGTGTATACCTTCCTCAACTATCTCTCCATCCTTAAGAACTATTATCCTGTCAACACTTCTTAATGTTGAAAGACGGTGTGCTATGATGAATACAGTTCTGCCCTTCATCAATCTTTCCATTGCCTCCTGAAGTATCTTTTCTGACTGGCTGTCAAGGGATGCGGTTGCCTCATCAAGTATAAGGATTTCCGGGTCCCTGTATATCGCCCTTGCAACTGATATCAGTTGTTTCTGTCCACCTGAAAATGATGTCCCCCTTTCTCCCGCAATGGTATCATAGCCATCGGGTAGTGATTCTATGAAATGCCGAACCCCTGCTATCTCCGCCGCCTTTCTGACCTTTTCCATATCAGGATTTTCTGAAAGGGAGATATTCTTCTTTATAGTATCGTTAAAAAGTATGGGTTCCTGAGGAACAAATCCTATATGTGCCCTGAATGACTCAATCCTATATTGTTTTATATCCACCCCATCTATCAAAATCTGTCCTCTGCCCGGCTCATAAAATCTTAAAAGCAGCCCTATAAGAGATGTCTTCCCAACTCCTGTTGGTCCTACTATACCTAACTTCTCTCCCTTCTTCATATAAAATGAGATATTTTTCAGAATTGCCTTTTCTCCGTACGAAAAACTTACATTTTTAAACTCAATCCCTTCTTTCAGCCCCGAAAAAACCTCTGTGCCTTTATCTTCTATCCTGCTTTCCATATCAAGAATAGAGTAAACCCTTGGAAGTGCTGCTGAGTCCTGTTTTATACTGGCATATGCATTACCAGCACCTTTAAGCGGACTTATAATGGAAAAGAGGGCTACAAAAAAGAGAAACAGAAAACCGGAACTGATAGAACCACCCATTACCTTCCTTGCTCCGTAATATAAAAGCCCGCTTGCCCCGAGCACAGATACAACCTCTGTAAAAGGACCTATCATCATTATCCTTTTTGTCCCTGCCATAACAGACCTGAATATCTTTTCATTCTCTGCGGAAAACCTCTTCACAATTTCCTTTTCCTGGTTGTATGCCTTGATTATCTGCTGTCCATATACCCCTTCATATATGAGGTTGCTTATCCTGCCATATGACTCCTGAACTTTTTTCCCTAACTTTCTCAATTTTTTTCCTATCCTGAATATGGGAAAAAGCAGTGGTGGAAATATCAGAACCGCAAGCAAACTCATCTTCCAGTCAATGGTAAATATGATAACAAGATAGACCAGTGCAAGGGTACCCTGAAAGATAATGCCCGGAATATGTGTCACAAACATCTGCCTTAAGAGATTAACATCGTATATCAGACGTGATGTAATCTCTCCTGACCTGCCATAGACAAAGAAGTCCATAGATAGCGTTGTAACCTTTCCATACAGTTTATTCCTTATATCAGTTAGTAGCCGGTTTCCAAAGAGATTAAAGTAATAGTGGGTAAGATAAAAAAACAGCCCTTTGAGTGTAATGGCTGATATAATAAAGATAAGTGTATATTTCAGAACAGTTGATGGTGGTAAGGCATTCAGGATATTTACAAGCGGCTCAATCTTTACCCTGAAAAAAAGGGGTAGTTTTTCAGGGATAAGTATCTTTTTCCCTGCAATGATATTGTCCATAAGAGGTACTATGGAAAATATGGATATACCGTTAAGGAGAGAATTCAAAACCATAAAGACCACACCCGCAAAAAAGTATCTCCATCTTACATCCACATAATTTCTTATTTTAAATATCTCTTTCACCATTTTTCTTTATTCTCTTCTTTTTAGAAGATTAACCTGCCAGCCACTAACTTCCACCCCACTTAATTAAAAAATCTGCCACCCTCTCACTTACATTCTCTCTGCCTATCATAATTTTTATCCTGGCAAATGCATCCTTTTGGTTTCTGTAGAGAAGTCCTTTATCCAGTATATTGTTTATATCTCCCACAATCCTTCTGTAAGAAAAGTGCTGTATATATTCAGGAACAACCTTTTTTTCAAGCATAAGATTAACCGGGCTTATCACATCTAATTTTACCATTATTTTAGCAAGAAGATAATTGAGATATGTGGTCTTATAGAATACAAGCAGTGGCTTTCCGTAAAGGGCAACCTCTAAATTCACAGTCCCGCTTGTGGCAAGAAGCAAAGATACCTCTCTTATAATGGAATGGGGACTGCCTTCAATAATATCAATATTGGTTGAGTGCTCTTTTAAAATCCTCTCTTCTATCTTCCTTATAGCACTGTCTGACGCAGATAATAACGCTTTTACCTTTCTCTTCCCTGAAATAATCTTCAGGATACGGAGAAAAACGGGCAAAAGGTATCTTACCTCTTCCTCCCTGCTTCCCGGCAGAAGTCCTATAACAGGAATATCTCTTTCCTTCTCTGTTTCATCTGCCTTTACAAGGTCTATTACCGGGTGGCCAAACCAGAATACGGGAATATCCTCCTTCTGATATATATCCTGTTCAAAAGGGAATATCGGGATAACCGCTTTGATATATCTTTTTATTACATATATCCTTTTATAGTTATGCGCCCATACCTTTGGCGGAATATAGTAAAAACAGGGGAATTTTTCTCCAAGTGATGCGGCAAGTTTCAGGTTAAATCCTGGATTATCTATAAATACGATAAAAGAAGGATTTTCTTTATCTAATATCTCTTTTACTTCTTTAAATTTACGATAAAAAAGAGGCATACTGGAAATCACTCCAGAAAACCCCATTTTTCCGTATGGAAGGTCTACAAACAGGTCTGTCCTCTCCCTTATGCCCTCTCCGCCTGCCCCTATAACAAATACATCCGGCTTAATCTTCCTTATGCAATCAATAAGGAGCGAGCCGTAGTTGTCCCCTGACTTCTCTCCTGCAATGACTGATATCTTCATAAAGGAATAAGGCAAAAGTAAAAAGTAATAACTAATAAGTAAAAAGTAATAAGTAAAAAGTAAGTAGATATTTACTAAACCCCGTTGTTTTAATTATACCTTTTTATTGCCCCCTCACCTTATTCCTCTCCCCTCCGCCTTCGGCGGACAGGCAGTGGGGAGAGGGTATGGGTGAGGGGTTCTCCCTCGCCCCTTTGGGGAGAGGGTATGGGTGAGGGGCTTTTCCCTCTTCTCTCTACGACTCTTATCAAGCGGTGTTCAGTAAGCATTTACAAAAGTTAAAAGTAATAAGTCAAAAAGAAGGACTTGTTAACACATACCTATCTTTTACTGCTCTTACATAATTCAATTATCAGAATTTACTGCCGAATCCTAAAAGCCATATATAACTGTCTATACCTGAATTCGGCTCCTTGATATCGCCGTTAGAGACATGGCGGTTCCTATATTCAAAAAGAAGATATCTACCTTTACCAATATCCACAGAGAGTCCATAACCTGACTGGCTGGCAAAGTTAAAGAGGGTGGACTGCTCCTCTGTCTCCTGTGTAATAACTATTATACCACTACCACCCCTTATATATGGTTTTATCGGGAATTTTACAGGGAAGGTGTACTTAATGAAAAAGACAATGCCGAGTTCGCCGTTAACCTCAGGGGAAGACACAACTGAAACAAATGGCTCTAACTGAAACTGTAAATTTTTCCACTTTAAAGGATAGCAGAGGTCAATTCCTGCTGTATGGTGGACATACTGTCCCTGATGTTTCAGATGGTCGTCCCATCCGTATGTGATAAAAACC
>Ga0209204_1001936_pt1 | contig 18020 bp, 16 predicted proteins | sample AD_JPNMR2_MetaG_FD_184425 | JGI IMG/M metagenome (GOLD analysis project Ga0209204, IMG submission 184425) | Active sludge microbial communities of municipal wastewater-treating anaerobic digesters from Japan - AD_JPNMR2_MetaG (SPAdes) (version 2) | ecosystem: Engineered > Bioreactor > Anaerobic...
GTAATAATTGAGGGCGGAGCAATGCTACTCAACAGCTTTATACAGAAAAACCTTTGGGACGAAGCCCGAATGTTTGTGGGCAATAAGTTCTTTGGCGAAGGGGTTAAAGCCCCTACCCTCAAGGGTAAAATGGTATCGTACGATGAAATTGGCGATAGCAGGCTGTTTGTGTATAGGAACGAGTTTTAATGAATAACGACATTAAGTAATAGTTAAGTGCGCTTAATACAACAAAACAATAAGTTTATCTAAAAGGAGAATTTATTACGGAATCATTGATTTAACTATTTATACCGCCGCAAAGTTAATTGCATCGGAATCCCAATGGGGAGCATTTAGTATTGCAGGTATTACTTCCTCCGGATTATCAACAAACTGCCAGATGGCATTATGCTCATCACGCATGAATCGTTCATCAATCATCTTTTGGAGCATCTCCTTAAGGTGGTAGTAGAAATTGTCAGTGTTCAGTATTATAATAGGTTTGGTAAACTTGCCAAGCCGTTTAAGGGTTATGACCTCCATGAGTTCCTCAAGTGTACCACAACCGCCAGGCAAGGCTACAACCGCATCAACATCCTGAATAAGCAGCTTTTTACGCTCATGCATATCCTTAACCAGTATGAGCTGGGTAAGGTTCCTATGCCCCCACTCCACCTTCTCCATGAATCGGGGTAAAACGCCAATTACTTTACCACCATGCTCTAAAGCGGTATCGGCAATGCAGCCCATAAGCCCATGGGAGCCGCCACCGTAAACAATTGTTACATTTTTGGCCACAAGGTCCTTGGCTAAAACTTTAGTCGCCTCAAAGTATTTGGCATCTACCTTTGAGCTGGAAGCACAGTAAACACAAATTCGCATAGCTATCAAATTAAAAAAACTAAAGCCGGGTAAAGCACACCCGGCTTTTATGGTGATTGAAATACTTACAGTAATGCCTCGAGCTTAGCAACAAGAGCGTTCTTGGGTACAGCGCCTACTTGTTTATCGACCATTTGTCCGTTCTTAAAGAATAAAACGGTAGGAATATTGCGAATACCATAGCGTGCGGCAATGCCTGGGTTGCTGTCAACGTCAACCTTTGCTACCACTGCCTTATCCTTATACTCCTCAGCCATTTGTTCAACGTAAGGAGCAATCATACGGCAGGGCCCACACCACTCTGCCCAAAAATCAACCATTGCGGGTTTTCCGGAGTTGAGCACAAGCTCATCAAAATTTGCGTCGGTTACTGCTAATGCCATAGTTTATATGTTTTAAGTTAGATTTGTCGATATCAAAACAATTACAAATTTAAACCAAAAATTTGATAAAAGGTTTACTCCATGGCAACTTTGTAGTTAATCTCGCTATCGTTAAGGTAATCAATAAAATCCTGAGTTATGTTCACGCGGTAAGCCCTGGAGAATAAATCCACAGAAACCTGGTACTCCGGATCGTAAACCTTAAATTTTAGGGTGATATTAGCCTTATCGCGTTGCACATACTTCAAAATATCGTCAATAAAAATATCGTTAATCTCATCGAGGGGAAGGTTAAGCGTAATGCTCTTTATCATCTTTTCACGCACATCGTATAGCATGTTTATTGACTTGATGTGTAGCTCAAGTTCCTCGGGCTTATAGGCTTTAGGCTGAACCTTACCCCTGACCATGATGTAGTAGCCGTTAAAGCAAAAGTTCCGGTAGCTCTCAAAGTCCTTACCAAAGAGCATGATATCAATGGAATCGGTGTAATCTTCAAGGGTTATGCGCCCATACTGTTTCCCATTTTTAGCTGTATCGATTCGCGAGGCTATGGTCATGCCGGCAATGGTTACATCCCTGTCGCGATACTGTTCCATGTTGGACTTAAGGTCGGCAATGGACACATTGCAAAGGCTTTCAATTTCAAAACGGAACTCATCGAGCGGATGGGCTGAAAGGTAAATACCTATCACCTCCTTTTCCTTGTTCAGCTTTTCAATGGTTGGCCATGGGTCTGCCTTGGGCGGTGCAGGTTTAGGAACCTCAAAGCCGGGAACCGACCCAAAAAGCGATTGCTGAGTACTATTCTTTTCCGATTGTACCTTAATCCCGTAGCGCATAAGCTGCTCAAGGTACGATACACCCTTAGCATCAACTGCCAATAGTACACTGCGGTCAAAATCAATAAGATTATCAAAGGCGCCGGCAACTGCAAGAACCTCAAGATTCTTCTTATTTACAGTTTGTAGGTTTACCCGTTCAAAAAAATCGAAGATATTCTTGTACTTCCCTCCTTTAGCTCTTATTTCAATGATGTTTTGCGCTGCATTCTCACCCATCCCTTTAATAGCGCCTAAACCAAAGCGGATATCGCCGTTTGGCATAACGGCAAACTTAATCTGACTCTCATTCACATCGGGACCAAGTACCTGAATACCCATGCGGCGGCACTCGTCCATAAAAGTGGTAATCTTTTTGATATCGGAAAGGTTACGGCTAAGCACGGCAGCCATGAACTGGCTCGGGAAGTGTGCCTTTAGGTAAGCGGTTTGGTAGGCAACGTATGCGTAGCAGGTTGAGTGCGACTTGTTAAACGCATACTCAGCAAACGATTCCCAGTCGGACCAAATTTTTTCAACAATCTTTTTATCGTATCCTTTACTAAGGCAACCCTCAATAAATTTCTCCTTAAGCTCATCCATTACCTTTTTGAGCTTCTTACCCATTGCCTTACGCAAGGCGTCGGCCTGACCCTTTGTAAAACCTGCAAGTTTTTGGGAAAGCAACATCACCTGCTCCTGGTAAACGGTGATGCCATAGGTATCCTTAAGCACCTCCTCCATCTCGGGGATGTCGTAAACAATAGGTTCACGGCCGTGCTTTCGGTTAACAAAGCTTGGAATGTAATCCATGGGGCCCGGGCGGTAAAGGGCGTTCATGGCTATAAGATCCTCAAAGCGGTTGGGCTGCAGGGCGCGCATGTACTTTTTCATCCCAGGCGACTCGAACTGGAAGATGGCAGTAGTTTCGCCTCGCGAGAAAAGCTCAAAGGTTTTGGAATCGTCAAGCGGTATGGTGTCGATATCAACCTTTTTGCCTGTTGATTGCTCAATAAGCTGAAGGGTATCCTTAATTATGGACAGGGTTTTCAACCCCAGGAAGTCCATTTTTAGCAAACCTATGTCCTCCACATGGGTGCCTTCGTACTGGGTAACAAACAGCTTTGCATCGGAGTTTGTGCAGAGCGGAATGTATTCCTCAAGGTCATCGCGGCCAATGATAATACCGCAGGCGTGCACTCCGGTTTGGCGCACTGTACCCTCTAAAACCTGAGCGTGTTTAAGGGTTTGACGAATTAACGGGTTGTCGGATTTGGTCTCCTTTTCAAGCTCAGGCACCTCCTCAAATGCTTTTTTTAGGGTGATATTTGGGCGCTCAGGAACCATTTTGGCCAACCTGTCGGCAACTGGCAGTTCCACTTCAAGGGTTCGGGCCACGTCCTTGATGGACGATTTGGCAGCCATTGTACCAAAGGTTACAATATGCGCCACGCGCTTGGCTCCATACTTGTTGACAACATACTGAAGCACATCCTCGCGCCCGTCTTCGTCAAAGTCGATATCGATATCGGGCATTGAAACACGCTCCGGGTTTAGGAAACGCTCAAACAGCAGGTCGTACTTAATGGGGTCGATATCGGTAATGCGTAAGCAGTAGGCCACTGCTGAACCGGCAGCAGAACCCCTACCGGGCCCAACCGATACCCCCATATCGCGAGCAGCCTTAATAAAGTCCCAAACTATAAGGAAGTAGCTGGGGTATCCCATTCGGGCAATTACACCCAGCTCAAACTCCAGACGCTCAACAATGGTATCGCTTAGGTTCTCGCCCCAACGTTGCTTTGCCCCTTCGTAGGTGAGGTGGCGGAGGTAATCGTTATCGTCAGTAAACCCACCGGGTAAGGGAAAATAAGGCATAATAGGTTTACTGGATATATCGTAAACCTCAACCTTGTGGTAAATTTCCATGGTATTGCTTATGGCCTCGGGACAGTTGGGAAAAAGTTCCAGCATCTCCTCCTCGCTTTTCAGGTACTCCTGAAAGGTGTAGCGCATTCGGTTTGTTTCGCTTAGCTTTTTACCGGTGTTGAGGCAAATAAGGATATCGTGAGCTGATGCATCGTCGGCCAACACAAAATGCACATCGTTGGTTGCAATACACTTAACTCCCGTCTTTTTCGATAGCTCAATAAGCACCTCGTTTACCTTTAGCTGGTTCTCGTAAACCTCATAATCAATACGGGGCTCACCCGACTTATGCAGCATTAGCTCAAGGTAAAAATCGTCGCCAAAAATCTCCTTATACTCATAAATGAGCCTTTCGGCCTCATCGATATTACCATTCAGGATGGCCTGAGGGATTTCGCCTCCCAAACAAGCGCTTGAGGCAATAATTCCCTTGCTGTACTTGCGAAGTAGTTCCTTATCGATACGGGGTTTGTAGTAAAAACCCTCGGTATAGCCATAGCTAACCAATTTCATAAGGTTATGGTAACCCTCCTTGTTCTTGGCAAGCAGAATAAGGTGATAGTTGTGCCTATCCTCTTTATCGGTTCTATCGAAACGGCTTTTTTTGGCAATGTATGTTTCACAGCCAACAATGGGCTTAAAAAGCTTGGCTTGTGCCTCCTTAAGTTTCAACCTAAGCTCCTCCAACCCGGCAGGGTTACCTCCGCCACGTTCAATTTCACCTTCGGCGTTCTCAATATCGCACTTAAGCTGTTTTATTTCGTCGTTTACCTTGCCATTTACCTTGCTTACCTTTGATAGGAACTCCTTTACCCCAAACATGTTACCATGGTCAGTAAGGGCAATGCCGGGCATTCCCAGCTCCAAGGCACGTGAAATTAGTTTGTCAATACTCGATGCCCCATCGAGGATTGAGTAGTGGCTATGAACATGAAGATGAACAAACTGGCCCATTTACCTGTGTATTGAATTAATATCTACCTGATTACTTGCAAAATAGCACTTAAACCTTACATGCGAAGTTAACCAAATAACCCCACTTACCCGTGAATGGAAAAGTGTAATTATTGAATTTTTATCAACAATTTTATGCAGTTAAACCCATATTACTATGTATCAATAAAAAAATGGCTGAAAACGAAGAAATATTAGTAACCAAGTGTGAAAAACAGCTAAATTGATGACGTTTTAAAAAGGCATTTCATGTTCTACCTTCTCAATTATTATTGACCTTTAATAAAAAACACCATGAAACACCCATGTAAGGCAACTTATACAAACACGGATGAACAAAGTATGGGTGTTCCATCCGCTCGATAAAGTTTGTTGAAAACAAGAGAGTAACGAGTTAGTAATTAATAATCAATGTAGTTTAGTTAACAAACATAAACATGCTTGTCATCCTGAGCGGCCTGTCCCGCCCTAGCGGGGAGCGAAGGATCTCTAATCGGCCCCATGAGATGTTTCGCTTGCGCTCAATATGACAATAGTTTCACGAACAACGAGTAACAGCAAGTATCATAGAGTTACACAATGTAACACGGTGTTACACAGAGCGTGTGACGTGATATTCTCGAACATCGATTCACAAATAGCGAACAACGCTTCCAGCCCCGTAGGGGCGAAATATTTGTAACCCTATGAATACTCCCATATGTAAGGCGATGCACGCAACACCTTTTCCAAAGAGCAACACTGAAGCCTTGCATCGCAAAGGAAAAGCATTACAAAGAGCTATTTAAACGTTCTTTCTTGTCTTGATACAAGAAAGAACCAAAGAAAATCAAGGCTGAAAAGCCCGACCCGATGGGTACCCCGTGGGTGGAACTGCCACGCGATACAATTCGCCACGCCTGTAGCGTGGCTCATATGGTATCGCTTACTAAGCCCACCGCCATGTTCCACCCCCGACCCATTGTCGGGTCTGGCTTTTATGCCTTTATTTGCTTCTTCCACTCCAAACTCTCTCAGGGAAAACGACTGGGTGTGAGGTCGTTTCCCACGAACAACGAGCAACTTACACGAATAACCTCATTTGTCATCCTGAGCGTAGCGAAGGATCTCTAATCGACCCATTGAGATGTTTCGCTTGAGTGCAACATGACAAATAACCTTAACTAAACAACATTGAATTAATAAATAAATATTTTGTACGGATGAAAAAGTATGTTTTTTTTCTAATCCTGATGTTTGCAATTACGATGCAACTCTTAGCCAGCTCTAACGATACAATACCAGCCTTTATTGGGATTTGGTATACTCCCAAAATGAACTGGTATGTTAATTTCATTCAGCATAAGGCCATAGGTAAACCCCTTGAGGTTGATTTCAACACCTCATCGATGATGAGCGTTGAGGGGAATTTTGGCATACGGCGTATTGGTTTGCGACTGGGTTTAAATGCGCAGTTCGAGAATAACGCAATTAGCAAAGCATACCGTTGGGGGGGATACCTTGGGTTCAAGGGCTACTGGTTGAAGATTCAACGCTCCAACATCTCGGGTACGCTATACTGGACTGGTGAGTTACCACCTGGCGATTACCAGAGTCAGGCTGACTTTAACAATTCCTATTTCAATATAGATATCCTGAAAAATTTTAAAAAGAAAAGGTACGTTGATGGGAATTGGCAACGTGATGTCACTGACAATTCTGGATTTTACTGGGGATTTGGATATACATCAATGGGATTTCCCGTAGAGATTGCCACGCTAACCACCGAGGGTAACCTCCCTGACGACCTAAAGTTTGGCAAGCCTGCATACGACTCGCTCTATAAAATCAGATCGTTCAACTTAAGTGGTGGTTTTGATATGCTAAGGCAGCTATGCCAGGTTGGAGGCCGATATGGCCTGATACCAGGCCAACCTCCAATGAAACTGGCAGTTTATGCATCAACTGAGGACAGGATTGGTTTTGGGCCCGGTAAGCTTACCTCAAGAAGTATACAAATGGCTGAGGCCCTGAATCCAGGACGCACGGTTACCTCTTCATCGTTTTTTAATGTGAATGTGCACTACTTCCTCTCGGTAGGTTTTAGGTATTACATTAAATCGGGCCCATCGCTAATAGTTTTTGCAGCAGGATACGACTTTGAGGGAACCGCGTTTACACCCTTTGGAGCAAACACGCGGAAAAAGGAAGATTTGGGTTTGGATTTTTCAGGTGTTCTGCTAAACCACGGATTTACCTTTAAAATGTATATAGCCTTTGATAGGCGTTGGAACGACATGGAATAAGGTAGTGTGCAGTGTGCAGTGTACAGGGGAGATAGTGTTTGGTGTTTAGTGTTTGGTTAATTTAACCTGTGTAAATCCAATAATTCAGCGTAATCTGCGTTCTATGAAACTCACTATCAATCATAAACGAAAAGCTTCAAGTGTTAGGGAAAATGGTCTGAAGAAATTTAAAAACTCGTTTGATGATTTGTGAAAATATTTTACTTTTGTTTAGATAAACCTTACAAAAAGTACGGTTATACACCCAAAATAGATGTATATAATTACTTTTGGTAAGGTTATAAACGAGTTAGCGTTTACTAAAAACATGATTAGATGAAAACATTAATTGCATATTCTACAAAAACAGGAAATACCGAAAAAATTGCAAAAACGATAAACGGAATTTGTCCGTTTGAAAGTGATTTGCTAAAAATAGATAACAATTTAAACATAGATATTTCTGATTATGAATTATGTATTGTTGGATATTGGGTAGAAAACAGCAAAGCCAACAATGATACGATTAATTTTATCAAACCAATTAAAAATAAAAAAGTTCTATTATTTGGAACTACTGGAACTGACCCAAACCACCCTTACATAAAAAGTGTTTTGACAAAAACCGAAAACGAATTTGATAAATCTAATACTATTTTAGGACACTTTATTTGTCAGGGCGAAATTGCAAAATCGGTAATTGATAATTTTGAATTTCTTGTAAATTCGCAACCCGAAAACAAAATGCTTTTGGCTCTATTAAACATCTTTAAAGAACAATTTCCAATTTCAATCGGACACCCAAATGATGCAGACATAAAAGGTGCAAAAGATTATTTTCAAAATATTTTTAATTCGCTAAAATGAGAACTATTGTAATTACCGGTGCAAATAGCGGAATTGGTTACGAAACAGCAAAATATCTCGCTTTTAAAGGAAATACCATTATTGCCGCTTCAAGACAAAAAGACGAGACATTAAAAATTATAGATAACTTGAATTTACAATGTAAAAAAGCAAATTCAAAAGGCTCGGTCAAATTCTATCATTTAGATTTGAACGATTTAAAATCGGTAAAAACTTTTGCAGAGAAAGTAATTACTGATTATCCGATAATTGATACGCTAATTTGTAATGCTGGAATTATGAATTCACCATATAAAGTGACCGAAGACGGTTACGAACAGCAGTTTCAAACCAATTTTTTAAGTCATTTCTATTTAACACATTTATTGATAGATACGATTATTAAATCCGATAATCCAAAAATTATAAATGTTTGTTCGGCATCAGCCGAAAAAGGCACAATAAATACGATTGAAGAATTAGAAAAAATAAGCAAAATTTCTGAGCAGGAATACAATGCAATGAAATCGTATAGAGAAGCAAAATTAGCCCAACAAATCAGTGTTATGCAGTTTGCACGAATGCAGGAATATATTAAAATTAAGTTTTCGGTTATACATCCCGGAATTGTAAATACCAACTTATTTTATCGAAATTCGGGAACTTTATATAAAATTGCAATGCTACCCTTTGTTTATTTGGGATATGCTTTTGGATTTTTCAAAACCCCAAAACAAGGTGCAAAAACAACGATATTTTTGTCAGAAAATGATAATTATGAAAGCGGATTTTATTGGAATAATACCAAACAACTTACGCCAAATCCGATTTCGAACGATGAAAATTATTCTAAACAATTGTATGAATGGACATTAAAAAAGATAGAAAAACGCTAACATATGCTAAAACGACAAGTGCAGGCATTGTGCGTAACTTGAAACATTGGAATAAGAATTTACATTTTCCTGTAAATGAAACATTATACTTTCAAATCCTGCACCTGCGTTTAGCATTTTCCGTTAGCTGCTACTTTCGAATAGTCAAACATACAGAAATATGACAGAAAACGAACTTAGAGACTTATTAATTGAAAAACTAGAAGGAATTGTTAATTTCCCGTATTTAATTGATACCGAAGTCCCTATTCCTTACAAACATATTTACATTCCAGCAAATGACTTTACTAAACTTGAAATTTGGTGTTTTAAACAGGATATAACGATATACAAAATCTTGTTTGACAAAACAGTTAAACAAAAAGACAGTAAAATTACAAAGAACGAAGAAACATTAGTAGAAGTAATTCTTGAAAAAGACAGTGGTCAAAATTCACGCCATACAGGAATTCCATTTGTTATTCTCGAACTTAAAAAAGGGCAACCAAATACACACGAAATATTGACTTATTCTCAAAAAGCAGAAATGATAAAAACAATTTTCCCATATTGTCAATTTCTGTTTTTAATTTATGGAGATATTTCTGCTAGGACTTATAGACACGGAGTTAATTTTGACGAAGTGATTTCTCTTACAAACCCCAATGATATAAAAGAAATAGATAATTTAAAAGCGACTTTATTGAAACACTTTGACATTGCATTAACAAAACTTAAACAATTGACCAAAAGTAACTACAAACGAAAAGAAAATAAAAGCATCCCCTAAAAGGTGATTTAGCCTATTTAAGGCTTTTTAAATAGATACGAAAGTTATTAATAATTTAGTGTGGTTTTACATAAGAAAGTTGCTCAAACTCATAATGACCAAAAACATTAACTTTGCAGAAGTTATTTAAAATTATATCAAATGAAAAATATAAAGTATGCTGTTTTAATCTTTTCATTCTTTATTATTAGTTGTGAATCATCTAATAAGAATAAGATACTAATTAAAAAGCCAGTGATAATTGCTGGGAAAATTGAGAATCCTAAAACTGAATTGGTTAGTATTGATTATCAAGACATCGTGAAAGGGTCGGTTCATTATTCCCAGGTTATTGATACTTTGGATGGAACTTTTAAATTTGTTTTTGATTTAGTCCATGGACAAGATTTGAGATTTGAATTCAATAATACATTCATTACTTTATTTGCTGAGCCATCCGATAGTCTATTTATCAAAATTAATACAACATTAACTGATAGTAAAAACAGCATAGTCTTTTCTGGTTCAAATAAATTAATTAATGAAGAAATTAATAAGTATTTATCACACAAGAAAATTCCGCCATTTAACGCCGAATGTGAAGGTAAGAGTGTAAAAGAATACCATAATAATTTAAAATTTCAGATTAAAAATGAATTATTAGAATTGGATAGTTTTGTAAAAAAGTTTGAACCATCAGCAAAATTTATTAAATGGGCAAAGAATGATATTATTTACAATAACTCAAACTACTTAATTGACTATAAGTTTTATCTGACTAATAATAATCTACCTTTAACGGAAAGTCTATTTAATTCCGAATTGTTCCCTACTGATGATGAACAGGCCTTAATATCATCGATGTTTGGAGTTTATCTTTGGAATTATGCTTACGATAAATATATTCAAAATAATTCAATAGTTAAGGATTTACTAAGTAAAGGAAAAACTCTTGAAGCATACAGACTATGCATTAATAAAATTATGACGGAAGAGAAAAAAGGTTTAATTAGGGACATTATAGTATTTAAGGTAATTTTATCGCTTAAAGAAAAATCGTTAACTAATTCAATAAAGTTAACCAAAAACATTGACTATAAAATCGATAATCCTGTATTAGCTTCAGAACTTGAACTGCGTTTACATAACGCATCAAATATCGGCAAAATTCTAAAATTTAATTCTAGGGGAATTCATTCTGAAGTTACCCAAAATGTTATGGATATTCTTAAAAAAGAGTCAGAAGGAAGAACTATTTATGTTGATTTTTGGGCAATTTGGTGCGGAGCTTGTAGGGCTGAGATTCCAAGTTTAATCAAATTAAATGAAAAAATCAAAAATAAGAATATTCAAATTTTATCATTCTGCTTCGACTCTGATAGAAATGCATGGAATGCTTTAATAAAAGAGAAAAAAATTCCTGGAATTCATTATTTGCTTAGCAAAGAGCAGGCCTCCATATTAAAATCAAAACTTAAAATTCAAGGATATCCAAGGTACATGATTATAAAGAATGGTATGGTAATAGACAGTAACTCCCTTAGGCCATCATCAAAAGAAAAAATACTTAATGAGTTATTGAGAATTAGCGCCATGTAAATTATATCAGCTTTAGAATTGACCCGCCCCCCGTTCGGCTGAGGCTATACGCCTCAGTCGAATCTATCTATTCGGGCACTGCCCGGTAAATATAGCTAATTGTACGTTTTCCACCGCATGTCTAAGTTAATTACATCTATTACTGAATCCAACCCTGCGTAGTTGCGTGCGCTGGAGTAAAGGTAATCCTCTGGGTTTACTACAATGCCGCTGCGTACTGGGTTGTGGTGGATATAGTAAACCTTCTGCTCTATAAACTTTTGGCTGTAAATATGCTCGGCATGGTTCTCGTGCGTCCAAAGCTGGAAGGTTTGCTTGCTTTTTAGCTTGCCGTGGTACTCAAATACCACCCGAAGCCATTCGCTCCGGCTTTCCTTTCCACTTTGCATGATTTCGAGGAACCGTTTGCTGGTGTAGCTCTTAAAATCACGGATAAACCCACTTAAATTACCATTTTGGCTCTGCGCCAGCAGGTGAATGTGGTTCGACATGATTACGTACGCGAATAGGTTTAGCCCCTTATTCTTTTGGCAGAACTTTAGGCTATCGATAACCACATCGCGGTACTCCTTGCGGGTGAACAGATCCACCCATCCCACTATCTGAAACGTTAGGTAGTACGCGCCATCCTGCTCCTGTATCTTGTAGCCTGTGGACATTGATCCGGTCTGTTGCTATAACAAATCTACAAAAATTCAGCAATAACTTTTACGTGTAACTTAGATTTTGTTAACCTATTCTGGCTAAAGTGTAACGTTAGGCTTAGGCTCATTATGCTTATGGCTTTGCCTGTACTTGAATTATAAAAAACAGGCACAGCCTGCTACTGATAGCCCGACGGCGGTGCAACCGCCGCCGAACACGGGGGTGAACCTCTAGACGCATGCGTTCCCATGTATTATCAGGGAAAATGGTTTGCAAGAAAATAAAAGGTCTTATGATGATTTGTGAAAATATTTTACTTTTGTTTAAATAAACCTTACAAAAAGTACGGTTATACGCCCAAAATAGATGTATAAAATTACTTTTGGTATGGTTATAAATGAGTTGTGTTCCAAATTATGATTGACTATGGAAAATGATGATGAGAAAAGGATACTTTTAGATTTAAGAAAGCAATCAGAAAGTGAATTTGAGAAACTAATAATCTATGTTGCGAGTGGAGGACTAGTTCTTACGATTACTTTTTCAGAAAAAATTCTCTCAATCGATAAAAATGGACAATTTTTAAATTGGCTGATATCCACTTGGATACTATTTGCTCTCACAATAGTTATCAGTCTAGTATTTCATCTGACATCAATAAAAGCTTTTGATTTGAAATTATTAGAAGAAGATTCTATAAGCGATAAGTGGAATAGGGCAACAAAACTCTTACATTTCTTTTCTGTTTTTTTATTAATTCTTGGAATTGCATCTTTCATCATATATGCTATTTTAAGTATAAATTGTAATAAGTAGTAAAATGAAAAAAGAAAAATCTAGCAAGAAACAACCTGAGATGCTGTCTGTTCCACCCTTAGGAATTGGGAAAAAGAAAACTAATACAGAAACAACAAAGCCACAAAAAAAGGAAAGTATTGAAATCAAAAGTGTGTCAAGAAAACCTACTCTACCAGCGAAAAGATATGCATTTAAAGGCACTCTTAGTGGAGATAAGTATCTTGAATTAAAATTAAAAATAGAAAATCTTGAAAACCAAATAAAACAATTAGAAGAAAGACTTACAAAAATTGAATTAGAAAAGAAAAAATAAAAATTCGGCACATAACAGGCAGTTTATTTCACTGGGGCTGATGATACAAATACCAAAAATATTACTAACTTAGTTTCGGCTTCGCGGCCGATGACGCCGCTGGAGTTTCACTCCCCAGCGTCATCAACCGCCGACCGTTAATACAAAAAGCCGGCATCCCAGGCCGGCTTTCATTTTTATAGAATTTCTCTTTACTTCAGGGCATTGGTCTTAATTATTTCGTTGGAGCGGAGCAGGATATCCACATACTGGGCACGGCGGTATGCAAATGGGTCGTGTAGGTTCTTTTTGGCCAGCTTTCCCCTAAAATCGTCAATGGACTTATACCCCTTTTTGTTCATCCAGCCCTCAATTTGGGCGAGCATCTCGGTAATATGGTCAATGCCATTCCTGTAAAGCGTACTAACAACCTGGAAAGCATCGGCACCAGCCAGAATCATCTTAACGGCATCGTTACCATTCATAATGCCAGTGGCAGCACATATATCGGCAGCAATATTGCCGTAAAGCAATCCGGTAAACCGCAAGGGTAACCTATGGTCGGAGGAGTCGCTGAGGATAATGGTTTGTACCAGCTCCTCCTTATCGATATCGATATCGGGTTGAAATAGCCTGTTGAACAGAACAAAGCCATCAACTTCGGTCTCGTCGAACCGCCGAATAACATCCAGCGGGTTGGTATAGAATGGGCTAAGCTTAACGCTAATAGGAATTTTAATTTTTTCTTTTACGCTTTGCAGCACCTCAACCTGCGATTGGATGATTGTTTTTCCCTCAACCTCAAAATCCTTGGGGGTGGTGTAAAAGTTCAGCTCAAGGGCATCGACACCGGTATCGGCAATGGCCTGAGCATACTCAGCCCATGTATCGGGGTGCATGGCGTTAAGGCTCCCTATAACCGGAATTCCAAGCGTTTCCTTTGCTTTTTTAAGCTTGGCCAGATGTTCGGCCGGGCCTGCATGCTTAAGGGTTGGAAATAGCTTAACCATTTCGGCATGGCGCTCGTTGTACTCCTCAAGCTCATTCTCCAGCTCCAGCTCCTCAAGCTGGATTTGTTCCTCAAAAAGCGATTTAAAAACAACGGCACCCGCTCCAGCCTTCTCAATGGCCTTCAGGGTATCGATGTTTGACGTGAGCGACGATGCACCCACTATCAGCGGGTTCCGCAGCTCTATTCCTAGATAATTAGTTTTGAGTTTTGACATAACGATTGGTATTAGGGGTTACTTTTTTCAAATTGAGGTTGCAATTGCTCTGGCAATATCAATAACCGGTTTTGGCCATTGGTAATCGGAAAAGTTTTGCGCGTTTATTGCAATAACTATCTCTTTTTCCGGAACAACAAACACGTACTGGTCGCCGTAGCCTGCCGCATAGTACATTAAAGGCTCGCCGGTTTGATGCTCAACCCACCAGTGTAGGCCATAGCCTGTGCTCTGATTATATACTGATTGTATGGTTATGGAATTGTTTATCCAGCTTACTGAAACTATCTGCATGTTCCTGTACCTTCCGTTGTTGAGCATCAATAAGCCAATCTTGGCCATATCGAGGGTGGTTAGGGATATCCCTCCCCATGCAGGGAATGGATTATTGGGGTATTCATCCCAACGGTATTGGTCAATGCTTAACGGTTTAAAAATATTTTCCACAACAAACTGGTTGAATGGCATGCCACTAACCCTGCTTACCACCTCAGCAATTACCTGCGACGATAAACTGTTATAGTTAAACTTTATACCCGCCAAGGTATCCACAGGTAGGTTAAAAAAATGGTCAATCCAATTCGCTTTACTTTCCAAAAGGGCTATCAGGCTGTTCGACGCATAGTTGTATGGGAAAAACCATTCATCCCACTTTAATCCGGTGGTTTGGTTAAGCAAGTGTTTTAGAGTGATATTTTTCTTGGCCGGATACTCACTGAATTGCCTGTTATATTCAGGAAAATACTTAGCAACCGGCTCATCAACTGAGGGTATTAAACCCCTATCGATACAAATTCCTAAGGCCAACGATGTGATGCTTTTGGTAACTGAGCTAATCTGATTTAGGCTATTCCTGCTGTTAAAACCATAGTATTGCTCAAAAATTGGTTTACCTTTCATATTAAGCACAACTACTGAGCTTACCTTGCCGTAATGCTCTTGCCTAATCTGTTCATTCAGCTCCACTATTTTAGATGATAGTCCTGTAATATCAGTAATACCGGCAAGTCCATCCCCTAAAGATGAAATAAAAAGTAGTATCGATATAAATACAATCCGCATATAAGTTCCGTTTACTGTATAAATATATTCAAAAAAAGGGATAAAAGCAAGAGGATTTACATCATAAACCGATGTAAACGCCTTTTGGTTCAATGAAACGATTAAATATTTTTAACTCTGATTAACGGTTGGCCTATTACTCTATGTATCGTGCTATTTTAGCAAGCCTGTTTAAAGCCAACTCAATGGTTTGATTTGGGCAAGCTATGTTGATTCGTTGAAAGCCCTTTCCCTCCGCACCATACTCAGTTCCCGGGCTAAAACCCAACCCTGCCTCATGTACTAAAAGCCTGTTTAGCTGGTCATCGGTTAGGTTGGTGTTACGGAAATCGGCCCAAACAAGGTATGTGGCATCGGGTTTACGAACCTTAACCTTGCCATACTTAGCAAGCCCCTCGCTGAGCAGTTCCCAGTTTGAGTTGAGGTGTTGCATGAGTCCGTCTAGCCACTCCTCACCTTGCGGTGTAAATGCCGCTTTTAATGCCTCAAACCCAAAAATATTTCCCATGCCTGCTCCGCTTGCCTCCAGCTCAGCTGAAAACCTTGCCTTGAGCGTAGGGTTAGGAATAATAACAAAGCCGCTGGCTAACCCTGCAAGGTTAAAAGTTTTGCTCATGGATGCAAACGTAACAGTAATGCTGGCAAGCTGCTCCGATAACGAAGCGATTGAGAAATGCTTTTTACCATCAAAAACCAAATCGGAGTGTATCTCGTCCGATACAATAATCAGGTTGTACCTGATACAGATTTCGCCAAGCTTAAGGAGTTCCTCCTTGCTCCAAAGCTTTCCTATGGGGTTATGGGGGTTGGAAAGAATTAACATCCTGGCGCCCTGCGCCACCTGCTTTTCCAGCAAATCGTAGTTGAAGGTATATTGGCCATTGTTCTCAATCAGCGGATTTAAAACAAGTTTGCGATTATTTGCCGACACGGTAGTGAAGAAAGGCCGATAAACCGGGGGTTGAATAATTACTGCATCGCCGGGCTTGGTGAAAGCCCTAATGGCATGGCTTAAACCCGAAACCACCCCGGGACAAAAATCAATCCAGGCTGTATCAATGTCCCAACCATGGAGGTGCTTATACCACCAGGTAATGGCGTTATGGTAATGGTTATCGCGGAAGGTGTAACCCAAAACCGGATGGTTTAGCCTTTGGCGTAGTGCATCGATAATGAAATCGGGCGCCGGAATATCCATATCGGCCACCCACATAGGTAAAACGTTGGGGTTCCCAAAAATCACCTGCCTTAAATCGTACTTCACACACGAGGTGTTTTCCCTGCTTATTAACCGATTGAAATCAAAATCCATGCTTAAAGATTTAGAATATAATTTGCAATCCAACCCGAACCCCAAAAGGCTCGATGTTTGGATTATCCAAGTGGGTTAGGCGCCAAAGGGCGTCAACCCTCACTACTTTGAAAATATTTTCCAAACCAACACTTACCTCCATGTAGGGCTTTGAAACCTCACCCAAGCCGGCAGGGAACTGCAGCATCTGCATATTTTCGTTACTTATGCTCCCAATTAGGTATTTGGCGGTGGCAACCTCGCGCCATTTTAGGCGGCGCAAAAGCGGGAAATGGTTAAGGAAAAAACCCTGAAAATGGTGCTCGTAGTATAGGCTAACATACTGATTCGATGCAAACTCATAGTAGTTCATCATGTTAAAGGCATACCTGTCAAATGCATAGGTCTCGTTACCCTCGTGTAGCTGAAGCAAGGGATACGGAACTTTCCCGAAAATTTTGCCAGCATCCACAATAAATCGGGCGTAGCCAATTGGGTTGAGATTGAATTTATGGTAGTAATTTAGGTGTAGCTTCCAAAAATCGTAATCGGAACCGGCAAATCCTTTTATTGACCTGGTAATATTAAAGTTAACCTCGGGCCAATTACTGCCAAGACTCACTTTCTCGAACTCGCCCGAAACAAAGCGTTCATCTTTAATCCAACGGGTATTAAGGGTGAGTGTGGCATTGGTAATGCTCTTAAGACTGCTTCCGCCCGAAACAGGTGTAAATGGGATAAATTCGGTTGGGAAAATAATCCTGTGACTAAAGGTAACCTTATTGGACAGGCCAACAAACCATTCCTTTTCATAGTATGCAGTAAAATCCTTTACAAGCGTCAACTTATAGTTAGGGTTTCGCCTAAGGAACGATGTAAGAATGTTATCCTCCGTAAGCGCATAGGGGCTTTGCCCCAGCTGTTCAATATCGCTCTTATAGCTAACCCCAACCGCTTCGCGTGGATTTTTACTGATCATGTAAAGTGCTCCCACCCCCCACTTGAAACGCTCATCCTTATCGCCGTAGGCTACAAAGGCATCGAACATAACCCTTTTGCTGAACTTATTGCTTGTGCGGCCTGAAACCTTAAACCGATTACCCTCAATCTCGTTGAAGCTATAGGTTTGGTAGTATGGCCCTATTTCCCAGTATCCTACTACATAGTAGTAGTTTACAAACATATTGATAATATCGATAAATGTCTTATACATGGGAACCTGCTGAACGGAATCGACCATTTGGTAAATGTTGGCTTCGCGCGGGGTAAGCTCAAACGGACGTGCCTGTGCCCAAAACTCCTCCTCTTGGTTTAGCGCGCCCTCCTCTACTTTAAGGTTGGTAGGCAAGTCTGTCACTTCCTTGGGAAACTCAGCGTTTAGCTTAACATCGCTGTACGATAT
>Ga0209204_1001941_pt1 | contig 17989 bp, 19 predicted proteins | sample AD_JPNMR2_MetaG_FD_184425 | JGI IMG/M metagenome (GOLD analysis project Ga0209204, IMG submission 184425) | Active sludge microbial communities of municipal wastewater-treating anaerobic digesters from Japan - AD_JPNMR2_MetaG (SPAdes) (version 2) | ecosystem: Engineered > Bioreactor > Anaerobic...
TAATAAAATTAGATCTGGTTTAACTCCTTGATTCATTAAAATATCTAAAGCTTCTTCTCCATCGCTTGCCCGAATAACTTTAAAGTTTTCTTTTCCTAATTTTAATTGCAAAACGCTAGAAAGAAAGGGGTCATCCTCCACTAGTAAAATTGAACCGTTATTAAGGTTATTATTTTGATTATTATTAGCCATATTATCTATAATGGTTTTATTATAACAAATAACCAAAGATTGTCAACCAAAATTAATAAATTTTGAATTTTAAATTTTCAACTTTTAATTTTTAATCAATTCTTCAATGATTAAATAAGAATCAAAATAAATTTTAAAAAAGAACCCATTGGGTTCTTTTTTAAAATCTTCTGCCCTTAATGGTTATCCCAAGAGAGCTCTTGTCAAAACTAAAATGATTTTGACAAGGGTCTCGGCTTAAGGCCTCGAGACCAACACCCATCATCTCAACGATGATCGACCTTTATCTGTTAAAACAGATAAAATTTTAATATAAATGTCTCACCGCCAGCTTCCGCTAGCGGTGCCTTGTTATGACTTAGCCCCTGTCACTGAGCCCAGCTTAATCCAGCAAAAGCTAGACTTCGGCTGTTCCCAGCTCCCTTGACTTGACAGGCGGTGAGTACAAAGCTCGAGAACGTATTCACCGCGGTATAGCTGACCCGCGATTACTAGCGATTCCGGCTTCATGAGGTCGAGTTGCAGACCTCAATCCGAACTGAGGAAAGTTTTTTGCGATTAGCTCCACCTTACGGTTTGGCAACGCTTTGTACTTTCCATTGTAACATGAGTGTGGCCCAGGGCATAAAGGCCATGCTGATTTGACGTCATCCCCTCCTTCCTCCCAGCACCATTTTCTTGAACTAATTAATTCTAAATTTTCTAGAATAATAGCTAATTTATTAGCTTATGCTCCAGAAAATGGTGCTGGGCGGTCTTGTCTGACACTTGTAACAGACAACAGGGGTTGCGCTCGTTTCCCCACTTAAGGGAACAACTCACACCACGAGCTGACGGCCATATTAATCCATTATTACTAATGGTATGGACTATACCATCACCCGTTAAATTTTACGGGGACCGGCGTTTCATTTAATTGTTTGCATTAAATGAAATCTCTACGGCCTTTTCGAGATTAAGTCTCTACGGGGTACGAATACTGATTTTTGTAATTTTAAGGAATAAGGATAAATTAAATAAAGAAATTTTCTGGTTTCTGATCTCGCAAAATACAAGCAAAATGTTTTAGCTTTTCTATAGTGATAAATCTTTGTTTTATAAAAACCTAAGGACTGAATAAGTATTAAATCTTTTGTTGCTTCCTCTTCAGTACTATATACTATTCGACAATCACTATAAAAATTTTTTGCCACTGACCCATCTCCATCAAATCTCCCTGCCATATACGGTACGATTAAATCTCCGTATATAACATCAACTAAATTATTTTTTATTTCATTAAATAATCTTAATAATGGACGACTGTTAACGTATAAATGGTAAGCTTTTGTTCGTCTTTTGTAATTATCAGGTTCATAAATATTCAATTTTAATCTTTCTTTTGGAAAAATCTGTAATAAAAACTTTCGAAATCTTTCTATCAAATCCAAATCCGTATTGCTCAAACCTATACTACTTGTTCGTTGATATCCATCTGCGCACCACAGACCAAAAATATAAATATCTTCCTTCGTCTTAAAATTCCAAAAATCAGTATTCGTACTTCCCACGGTATTACCCTTTAATTTTCTTAAATTCATGATTAATTGTCTTCAATATATTTTACTTCATCTCATGAATAGAAACAAGGGTTCCACCGTTATGAGCCGGTTTTTTCATTCTGAATTACTTCAGAATGGGTCGACTTTTCAACCATGCAGCACCTGTTCCAATGTCCTTGCGGAGGTTCTGACTTTCGCCAGAATTTCATTGGAATTTCAAGCCCTGGTAAGGTTCTTCGTTTGCTTTCGAATTAAACCTCATGTTCCACCGCTTGTGCGAGCTTCCGTCTATTCCTTTGAGTTTCAGCCTTGCGACTGTACTCCCCAGGCGGGGTGCTTAACGCGTAAGCTTCGCCACTGATAGGGTCGATACTACCAGAAGCTAGCACCCATAGTTTAGGGCGTGGACTACAAGGGTATCTAATCCTTTTTGCTACCCACGCTTTCGTCTTTGAGCGTCAGGAAAGACCCAGCTGGCTGCCTTCGCTTTCGGTGTTCCGCACGATATCAACGGATTTCACCCCTACACCGTGCGTTCCGCCAGCCTCTTTCTTCCTCTAGTCTACCAGTATCCTATGCAGCTCTTCGGTTGAGCCGAAGATTTTAACATAGGACTTGTTCATCTTTTGTTAAACAAAAAATGAATCATCTTAAAGATGAGTAAACCGCCTAAGGACACTTTACGCCCAATAAATCCGGATAACGCTTGGGACCTACGTATTACCGCGGCTGCTGGCTATGGTTTTAAAACCATGGACTATATCACTGCGCCATTTGGCATAGCCATTTGGCGTATTTGGCGTTTTATATACCTTTTAAAAAGGTATATCTCGGCTTTAAGCCTCAGTCTCTGAGGGGTAAGTTAGAATCAATTATATGGAAGTTTATATCGGAAACTCTTGACAATATATGGTTGAATTAAATCCTTAAATTTTATTCGACTATTTTTTCCAATGTATAACCTGTATTGAATTTTTTCTCTCATCTTTGATTTTTGAATGGTTGCTTTCAGGTTAAAATTATTTTCTAAAACTTCAACTAAGATCTTTATTTCCTCCTTGGAAAAACAATAGGTAGCAAAACGATAAGCATAATGCCCATCGGATCTAAAATCAAGTGTTCCATCATCCATATACCATACTGCTAATGATAAAGGATGCTTAAGAAGGTATTTAATTTCTTGTTTAATGACCTTTTTCTTGTTTTCATAAAACAGGTCATAATAAACATTCAATTCCTTTCCATATCTTGTTAACAATCTCCACTGAAAGTTATCTTTTCTCTGATAGGGTTCTCTACCACATATATTTTTTAGTTCCTGATGCAACCAAAAAATATAATCTCTATGGCTTGCCTTTTGTTTAATTTCTAAAGCGGTACTGCCGTAACGATTTTTATCTAAATAACCATCTCCTAGCAAACTACCAATAATTATTGCCTCTTCTTTTTTAGAAATCTTTTTTCTTCGTAAAATTTCCATTTCCTTATATTCTAACAAACTTCCCTGCTGATTGTAAGTTCCACCTAAAGATTGTCAGTTTACAAATAGTAAACTACTTTAGGAATACTTACTTCCCAGCATATAAGCCAAATTTGCATTCTGGTATTACTACCAGAAGACGCGCCTTCCCAAAAATAAATTGGTATCTAGATCTGCAGCCTTTAAATCTAGATTGGCACGTAGTTAGCAGTCCCTTATTCCTCGTCTAACGTCAACCGGTAAAAACCGGCTTCCTCAACGAGAAAAGTGGTTTACGATCCGAAGACCTTCTTCCCACACGCAGCGTCGCTCGGTCAGGCTTTCGCCCATTGCCAAAGATTCTCGGCTACTGCCTCCCGTAGGAGTAGGGCCCGTGTCTCAGTGCCCTTGTTGGGGGTCATGCTCTCACACCCCCTACCCGTCATCGCCTTGGTGAGCCATTACCTCACCAACTAGCTGATGGGACCTAGGCCGATCAGAGAGCGCCTTGCGGCTTTACCCAATACTCTTAAAAGAATACTGGGACCATTGAGTATTACCCCATCTTTCGATGAGCTGTCCTCATCTCTCTGGTACGTACCAAGGTATTACTAACCCGTTTGCCACTACCCAACATACTTAAAAAGTAGATGGGTCGTTCGACTTGTATGCCTTATCCACGCTGCCAGCGTTCATCCTGGACCAGGATCAAATCCTCTAAAAAAATTTGTCTCTTAGGATAACCATTAAAAGCAGAAAAATTATTCTGATTTTTGGTTTTTTAAATTTTCAAAGAACTTTTTGGCGAGAAAAAACAACCATTCCAAACGGTTGTTTAAAATAACTAACTTTTGAATTTTATTTTCAAGTTTCTCTCGCCTTTACATATTTTTAATTTAATATAATTATACAAATTTTTTTTAATTTGTCAAATAAGAAGAGGAAAGATTGTTTTGTACTTTATTAAATATTTGGACATCGTCAGTCGTTAGAAAATACCTCGTTGAAAATTGAAAATTTATTTACATTCTTCTATTCACAATTCTAAATCTTTATCTATTTTTTGCATTGCTTTTAAGCTTAAAGTAAACAGGTCTTCTAATTTTAATCCCAGTAAATTTTCACTTAAATTAATTACTTCCCGACTAGCACCTTTTGCGAAAGATTTTTCTTTAAAACGATTTAATATATTTTCAACTGTTAAATCTTTAATTTTTTTAGAAGGTAAAACTAAGGTTGCCGCTACTATTAAACCAGAAACCGGATCAGTCACAAATAAAGCTTTTTCCATTAAAGTTTCCAGTGGTAGCTGATGATAAGAATTATGTTTTTTAATGGCTTCAATTATCTCTTTATCGAGATTAAAATCAGCTAGCATTTTTTCAGCCAAAAGAGAATGTTGAGAAAAATCATTTTTTGTTAACTCGTAATCAATATCATGTAAAAGACCAGCTAAACTCCACTGATTTTGATCTGCTTGAAAATATTCCGCTAGTTCTTTCATTATTGCTTCAACGGCTAAAGAATGTTTGATCAAATTTTTATTTTGAATTTTTTCTTGTAAGAAAATTATAGCTTCCTCCCGAGTCATTTTAATATTAATTATTGATTATTGATTATTAATTATTAATTGATATTATACCATAAAAATAAGAGCCGGCTTAAGCCGGCTCTTTCCCCTTGCAAGAATCATTACGATGATTATTGTTACTTCCATTTTCGTATCCTATTTCTATTTCTTTTGTATCACCATTAACAACGAAAAGATAACCTTGCTTTGCTAAATTATTTATTTCTTCCAATGACATCATCAGTGCTTCGACGGGGACAACTAAAAGTTTAATTGTCATTTTTGACCTCCTTTCTTAATTATCAATCTATTCATCTACTCCATCCCAATATTTCAGCCAATAAAGATTAAGAAATAATTGCTTTATTAAATTGATTTCTTCTCGAATAATCGCTATGTCTGCTGGACTAGAAGCAACTAATTCTAAAATACTTGCTAGGAAATTGATTCCCTGCTCAAATATCCCCTTAACCCTTATTTGGCTTGATCCTTCCATTTTTGTTAAAATTTCTTCTAAGTATCTTAAAGTGTTAATTGCCGTTTCCCAACTTACTTCTGACAAAGGAATATCATAAATTTCTATGTTCTCCAGCATTAATCTAATTGTTTTTAAGCGAAAAAGAACCTCTTTTAATTTTTCTTCCCTTTCTTTCTCTCCAATAATCCCCATTTATCTTAACCTCCTTTCTTAATTATTCTTTTAAGATTTATCAAATAACTTTTCTTTTTATATCACATTATTAGCAAAAGGTCAATATCGGAAGAAAAAATAAAAGGCCTTTGGAGCCAAAAAAGAAAGACATCCAAAGGCCTCTACCAAGGAGGATTTAGGGAGGAATTAGAAATTAGCGGTTTTTTAAGAACTGCTTTAAGTATAAATAAAATTTTGTTTTTGTCAAATTGTGATAGACCCTTGATTTTAATTTTAAATTAATTAATAATAATCTTATTGGTTTTATAAAAATAATATTTAAAAAATGTCTGAAAAAAAAGAAATAATTTTACGATTAAATAATACTATCAGAAGATTTATTCTTTCTGATTTAATTTTATTTAGCGGCTGGGGATTAATTTCTCCCTTAATGTCTGTTTTTATTGTTCAAGAAATAAACGGCAGTTTAATTGATGTTGGAATTTCGGTAGCAATTTATTGGTTTATTAGATCGATCATTGAACTTCCTTTAGCCAATAAATTAGATAAGACGCGGGGGGAAAAAGACGATTTTTATGTCTTAATGACTGGCTTGTTCATCGTCGCTATTGCCGCGTTTGCCTTTGCTGCAATTGAAAATGTTAGCCAACTATATGTTATAAAAACTATCGAAGCAATAGGTTTTGCAATGTATTATTCTTCTTGGTCAGGAATTTTTTCAAGACATTTAGATAAAGACCGGATTGCTTTTTCCTGGTCAGCTGACCATATTGCTGTTGGTATCGCTTCGGCTTTAGGCGGAATTTTTGCTGGTTTAATTGCCACTGGCTTTGGCTTTCGCTATCTTTTCGTCTTTGGAGGAATTCTCTCTTTGGGAGCTGGCCTCGTTTTAATATCTGTCCCAAAAATAATTTTCCCAAGGCCAACAAGCAAAGATGAAAGCATAAGAATGAACCATTCAGCTAAATCAACTACTTAACATTAATAACAATTGACGATGACGATGACGATGACGATAACGATGACAATAACAACGAAATAACTAACAACTGGCAACAAACATTATTATTTAGTTAACGAGTTAACGAATTGAAATAACTAACAATCAAAATAGAATGGGTGGGGTTTAGAGTTGAAAGGTAATGAATCCTGTATCGTTTAGGGTTAAGAGTTAAAAGGATTTTTTATCTTAACCCTTAAACTCTTTACCCTAAACCAGTTCATTAACGACTGGCGATGTCGTTAATTAAAAAATCGCTCCTTCTTTTTTCAAAAGAGAAATTTTCTTTTTTCTCCCTCGATTATATCCTCCTATTGAGCCATCGGAACGAATTACCCGATGACAAGGAATTTGGGGATTATAATTTTGATGAAGAATATTACCAACTGCTCGATAAGCCCTTAAATTCCCAGCCTTTTCTGCTACTTCTTTATAAGTCATAGTTTTCCCTCTGGGAATTGCTTTCACAATCACCAATACTTTTTCTTTAAAAGTTTTCTTTTGCAAGTTTAATTATTAACTTAATTATTCAATTTTTAATGAATTTTTGTGCCCGGTAAAACTTCTTTTTCTGGTTTAATCAAAATTGGTTCTCCATTATTATCAGCAGCTAAAAGCATTCCTTGACTCTCAAACCCCATTAAAGTTTTTGGTTCTAAATTAACCACCACTACTATTTCTTGATTGATCAAATCTTGGGGTTGATAAACTTTACCAATACCGGCAACAATCTGTCTTTGTTCTTCTCCTAAATCCACCTTGAGTCTTAATAGTTTTTCAGAATTTTCCACTTTTTCAGCCTCAAGAATTTTGCCAATTTTTAAATCAATTTTTTGAAATTCTTCAAAATTAATCATAATTTAAATCGTTAATTTTATTAGCATTTATTAAAATCAGTAGTTAGTTCTTTTAATAATTTTTCCAAATCACAAGTAGCCAATCCAATGTATTTATCCGCTGTTCCGTAATAAATAAAAAGTTTATTGTTGATGATTACCCCGCCGGTAGGAAAGACAACGTTATTAACGTCTCCTGTTTTTTCATAATCTTCTTTTGGCTCAAGAATTGGATTTTTAGTTTTACCGATTACCTTTGAAGGATTTTTTAGATCTAATAAGGTCGCTCCTGCCCGATATCCGTCAGAAGAAACTCCGTGATAAATAATTAACCAACCTTTTTTAGTTTTAATCGGCGGAGTACCCGCTCCAATCTTAAAATCTTCCCACCATTCTTTTGGCTCCATTAACACTTTATGTCTTATCCAATTTTTCAAATCTTTAGAATAAGAAATCCAAATACTTGGCTTTTCTGGAAAATAATTAGGAATTTCTTCAATTGGCCATTCTATGACTTTTTCTTTTACTCTTAAATACTTTTTTCCCTTTTCCTCGTAAACATCTTTTTGAATCCAATTATGCGGTCGGTGAAGCATAACATACTCCCCGTTAATTTTTTCTGGGAATAAGACAGCATCTTTATCATCAGCCCCCTCAGGGGTGATAATCCCCTTTTTTTCGAAATGAATAAAATCTGTTGTTGTCGCCAAAGCAGTTCTAGGCAATCCTCCTCCTTGACGAGCTGGCTGGGAAAGAACAACATAAGTTATATAAAATTTTCCTTCGATTTCAGTAATTCGCGGATCTTCACAACCCCATTTTTCATATTCTTTTTCAAGTTCAAAAAGAGGGCTATTTTTCCGTTGGAAATTAATTCCATCCGAGCTGATGGCATAACCTATTCTTGAAATATAATTATCATATTCACCAATTGCTCGATATAATAAATGGACCTGATTATTCCAATAGATCGCCCCGCAGTTAAAAACTGCTTCTGATTCCCACTGATTGCTTTTAACGGGTCCCAAAATAGGATTTTTTTCGTATCTTTGTAGTTCCACAATAAATTTATGATGGGTTTATTGCTGTTAACAATTAAGGGCCAAGTTAATTATTGATTTTCTTACCACTGCTCATAATGAATTTTCTTTTTGTCGAAATCCTTATCAGAATAAGGTGAGGTTTTTTCTTTGGGGTAGCCAATGGGAATAAGATTAATTAGAGTAAAATTTTTAGGTATCCCCAATAATTCTTTTATTTTTTCTTCTTGGCCTTTGATTGCTTTCCAAACACTACCCAACCCTAAAGCAGTAGCCTCTAAAAGCATATTTTCCGAGGCAGCGGATAAATCTTCGACGGGGCAAATAGTTTTAGTTAAATCAATTATGGGAATTATCAATACCGGCGCTTCTTTAACAAATTCCTGACCAACAAGATTAAAAATTTTATCTTTTGTTTCTTGGTTTTTAATGACTAAAAATTCAACTGCTTGATTACCATGAGCCCTAGGAGCAAATTGACCGGCTTTAATAATTTCTAAAATGCTTTCTTGCGGAACATCTCTTTTTTCATATTCTCTAACCGAACGACGATTTAAAATTTCTTTAATAACCATAGTTTTTTAAATTTATAAATAATTATTTTTAAGAATCCACTTTGTATAATATCTTAAAATTTAATAAAAATCAAAAATTAATTAACATTGCAAATTAATTTCAAAATCGATACAATTAAATAAAATAATTTTAATAAAATTTTATAAATGATCTGGGGAAATGGAATAGATCTTGTAGATCTTAAAGAATTCGAAAGGCTTCTTAATTTAAATAGAGAAAACTTTTTAAATTTTATCTTAACAGAGAAAGAAAAAAACCAAATAGATTCAGAATATCCGATTAAAAAAATTGCTGGTATTTTTTCAGCTAAAGAAGCTGTTTTTAAATCATTAAATTTACCAAAAGAAGAATTTAAAAATTTTAATTATTTTCAAGAAATCGAAATAGACCATCTTGATTCAGGAAAACCTATCGTTAATTTTTTAAATTCTCTGGCAGAAAAATTTCCAAAAGAAAAATTTAAAATTTTTATTTCAATCAGCTATAATTCAAAATCAGTAATTAGCTGCGCAATCATAGAAAAAGTATGATAAAAGCACTGATAGAATTTTTTTAAAACTTAAACTTGATGTCTAACAATAAAATAATGCTTGGCGGCTTCAATCGCCATTAATTCTATTAGTCCCATTCCCAAAACAATCAACCAGCTTTGTCCTTCCAAAGGCACAGTTTTTAAAAGAATTTGAAGTCCCGGTAAATAAATAGCTAAAACAAGCATTAAGGTTCCAATAGCTGAAGCAACAAGCAAAATTCTATTTGAAAAAGGGTTAATATGCCAAAGATTTCTTCGTAAGCTTTTACAGGAAAAAACATAAAGAATGGAATCAATGGTCAAACAGGCGAAGATCATTGTTCTAATATAAGCAAGGTCATAATTTTGTCCCAAAAGCCAGAAAAATAATCCTAAGAGCATTAAATCGGTAATCAGTCCTATAATAAAAATTATGACATTCATTTCTCGGGTTAGAAGCGGAAAATCACGGCTTTCTGGTTTTCTTTTCATTACATCTTTCTCTTTCGGTTCAAAAGATAGAGCCAGATCCGGCAGACCATCTTCTACTAAGTTGATCCATAAAATCTGAACAGCAGTAATCGGCAAAGGTAATCCAGCTAGCAGACTAACGCCAACCAAAATTACTTCACTAAAGCTGTCGGAAAGCAAATAGGTAATAACTTTCCTAATATTATCCAAAATGGCTCTTCCTTCCTCTACTGCCGCTACAATGATTGAAAAACTATCATTGAGTAAAATTAAATCAGAAGATTCTTTGGCAACTTCCGTACCAGAGCCCAAAGCGATTCCCACGTCTGCTTTTTTTAGAGCCGGCGCATCATTAATCCCATCGCCAACCATTGCTACCACTTCTCCTTTTCTCTGCCAAGCTTCAATAATTCTCATTTTATGCTTTGGTTCAACCCGGGCATAAATTTTAATTTTATTGAGAATTTTGTCAAATTCTTCGTCTGAAAGATTATCTAAATCTTTTCCTTCTAAAATATTTTCTTCTTGCAATTTAAAACCGATTTCTTCGGCTACTGCTTTAGCTGTTAATTTATGATCGCCGGTAACGATAATCGGTTTTATGCCTGCTTCTTGGCAAATTTTTATTGCTTTTTTTGCTTCTTTTCGGACCGGATCTTTTAAAGCAATAAAACCGACAAAATTTAAATTATTAATCTCGTTTTCAAGATCTACAGGTTGTTCATTGCTAGTTATCAGTTCTTTATAGGCAGAAGCAACTACCCTCAATCCTTTTGCTGTTAATCCTTCTAAGGCCTTCTCTAATTTTTCTTTTTCTAATTCTAATAAATTGCATCTTCCTAAAATTTTTTCCGGAGCGCCACAAACATATAAAGTTTTCTTTTCACTAGTATCTTCTGAATATAAAACAGCCGTAAATTTATTTATTGAATTAAAAGGAATATCGGCTATTTTTCTTTTTTCAAATTCCTTTTTTTTATCAAAGCTAAAACCTGCTTCAATCCCGGCTTCAAGTAAGGCTCGATCAGTTGGTTTTCCTCTAATAACCCATTTATCTTTAGGAGAATCGGGGTTTTCAATAAAAGCTTCTGAAGTTAAAGCAGCAATTTTTAAGGCAAAAAATTTATCTCCAATAACTTCCACCACTTTCATTTTTCCTTCAGTGAGAGTAGCGGTTTTATCCGTGGCAATAACGGACGTTGACCCTAAAACTTCAGTTGAAGATAACTTTCTAACTAAACCTTTCTTTTTTAATATCCTCTGCATCCCCAAAGCTAAAATTACCGTCATCGCAACTGGCAATCCTTCAGGAATAGCCGATACAGCAATAGCAACAGCCGTGGTAAACATCTCAATAAATTCTCCTCCCGTTATTATCCCCTCAATAAAAATTCCCAAGCAAATCGCTTCAATAACTATTCCAACAATCTTTGAAAAATGAGCTAACTTCTTTTGATAGGGTGTTTTTTCTTCTTTCGTTTCTTTAATCATCGTAGCTATCTTACCAATCTCAGTCTGAATTCCAGTTGCTGTTACTAAAACTTTGCCTTTCCCCTCTTCAACTATTGTTCCCATATAAACCATATTATCCCGATCAGCCAAAGGAACTTCTTTTGCCAAAATTTCAGAATTTTTTTCTGCTGGCAACCATTCTCCGGTTAAAGCCATTTCATTAATTTTAAGATTTTCGCCTTCAATTATTCTCCCATCAGCAGGAACTTTATCGCCGGCATTTAAAATAACAATATCGCCCGGAACTAATTCTGTTGAATCAACGATTTTTAAATTTCCGTCTCTTTGAACTTTAGCTAAGTATTTTACTACTTTTTTTAATTCTCTTAAGATCTGGGATGCTTTATTTTCTTGAATAAAGCCAACAATGGTATCTAAAAAAACAGCAGCAAAAATAACAAGGGCATCGGTGTATTCTTTTAAAAATTAAGCAGATGGTGCCGGCAATAATTAAAATATAAACCAAGGGGTTGTAAAATTGTTCCAAGAAGATTTTAAACCCTGACAATGGTTTTTCTTCCGGAAGCTTATTCTTGCCAAATTTCTTCTGGCGGTTTCTAGCCTCTTTTTCAGATAACCCGTTTTCGATATCAGTCTTTAATATTTCAGCCGCTTCCTTAAAGTTTAAATTATGCCAAAAAATTTCAGCCATTGTTTTATTATAAATGTATTATAAACTTATTATAAAATTATATTGTATATTATACAAATTTTTTTCCAAAACAAAAATAATAATTAAATCGGAAAAAATTTATTATTTTTTTGAACTTATACAAAGACTTGACAAATAATTTTAATTTGCTATAATGCTCTTGGTGTTATTTGAAGACCGCAAGGCCAACAAATAACACCACTGCTGCCTCTTTGAAGTCTTCGGACCGAAAGGAGGCAGCATTTTTTTATGTGATTCATTTCAATTAATGTTTGGATATCGCACGTTGAGTTCACAAATTATTTAGTTAACGAATTAACGAGTTAACGAATTGAAATAATTAACAACCAAAATAAAATGGATATGGTTTAGAGTTAAAAGGTAATGAAGCCCGTATCGTTTAGGGTTAAAGGTTAAGAGTTAAAAGGATTTTTTACCTTAGACCCTACCTTTTCACCATACTGGCTTCTTGACCCTTAAACTCTTTACCCTAAACCAGTTCATTAACGACTTGCGATCTCAATAATTTCTAACGACTTGCGATGTCGTTAATTGACAAAATAAAACTTTAATGGTATTATAGAATAAGCCCTTTAAAAATTTTTATAGAGGAGGAAATCAAATGAAAACCGGTTTTGATTTAGATGGAGTAATTATAAAAGACCGGCTAGGCCTAACTAGATATTGGCTAACCGGTTGGTTTTGCAATTGTTATTTTTTCTACACCCGATTGGGCAAAGTTTTATATCGATATCGCCCAATTGATAAGAAAACTTATAGCTGGCTGAAAAATAGAAAAAATAGAGGGGAAAAAATCACTATTATTTCCGGTACCAATAAAGATCATTATCGCTTAGTCTATAGCTGGCTAAATTTTTATAGAATTCCTTACGATTTTATTTACCTGAAAGAAAAAGAAAATGGAATCGCTGAATATAAAGCTGAAATTCTTGCAAGAATAGATTGGCAATTTTATCTTGAAGATAATTACCAAGTAGCCGAAGAAATAGTTAATATTTTGACATCCCAATACAATCAGCCCGCTCGTTTAAGAAAATGGAAAAGAGGACGGCAAATACTTTATCTTATTCTTATAAAGAATAACCGCAAAAACAACAACGGCTTAAAATCTTAAAGGGGACAAAAAAATAAATTTTGTCCCCTTTTTATTTTAGGTTAATAAAATTTAATTTTTAAAAATTGCTTTTTAATTTTCTCTATTTTCTTCTTCGTCTTCGTTATCTTCTCCATTATCCTCTTCTGAAGAAATTTCTGTTGTCCAACCAAGAACAAACAAAGCTAAGCCAATAAGACCAATAATGAACCCTAAACTGCCTAAAAATACCTGAACAAACAATGGCCACCACCAAACAATTAAACCATAAAGGCCAAAAATCATTAAAGCAATTCCCAAGATGATTAAAAGAATTTTTTTAAACATATTTTTATAAATTTTTATTTAAAAAACTATAAAGTAATTAAAGAACGTCTAATATTATCAAATTCTTTTATTAAAGCATCTTTATTGAATTCAGAAATAGTTCCTTCCGGATAATTTTCTATTGCTGTCGAATGAATTAAATAACGAACTGCTAAACAAGGATTAGTGTCAACTAAAGCCCAAACTTGTTCTTCATAATAATTTCCAGCCGCTCCTTCAGTTCTAACAGCAAAAGAGTATTCCTTGCCATCATCATTAATTATGTCAGATTGAACATCACCATAAAGAAATAAATTGGCATTACAATTTTCTGTTGAGTTATTTAAAGATATTGTTTCCACAGAAATTCCGGTATCGAAACTAGATAAATTAGTTCCTTCGGCTATTTTTTCTGGAATAATGAATTTAACTCCTTGAATTTCCTTCCCTGTTCCAAATCCTTGATATTGATAAGAGGCATCAACAGAATAACCTTCTGGATAGCGGATAGAAAAACCAATTTCGTTATTCAAATAAGTATTAGGCAATCCTCCCGGGTCTGGTGACAAAACTATACAGCCAACATAATCCCTTTCTTCACCATTCTCTAAAACTAAAGCACCATTGCCTTTATTCCAAAAAACAAAAGATTCATCACTGTTAGCATAACGGACTCCGCTAGCAGAAATTGTTTGAGGCAAATCAAAACTACGACCATCGCTTAAAACAAGTTTTACTCTACCAGTAGGAATTGGCATCTCGCCCGGCTCTACGGGGATTTCTTCTCCTTCATAAAAAGTAGCCTCGATTGTTTTATTGTCTTTACAAAGAAAAGTAACTTGAGCTGCAGGAACTGGGATCACAGGGCTTATATCCTCGGGTTTATTTTTATTAGTAAAATAGAAACCTAAACTTAACCCGACTAAAACGACAGCGATAATTGTGATAATAGTATTTTTATTCATATTTTAAATATTTAAATCTATCATTTGGTTTTTTATTTTTTCTTTAATAACTCAATTTTTATGGTTTTTCTTCTGATTCTTGAGAGGATTCAGAAGAATGTTCTTCTTTTATTGCCCCTTCTTCTGTTGCCCCTTTCTCTTTCTCCTCTTTCTTTTCTTCTTCGTCTTCTGTGATTTTCTTTTCTACCTTCTTCTTACCAGTTAATCCCAAAGCCGTAAAAAAGCCACCTAAAATTAAACTCACGACAACTGCCACCCAATATTTTGTTTCTCCGAAAATAAAAGAACTGGACGTAATCATCCCTATACCAAAACCTATCATCAGTCCCCCTAAAACAACTAATAAATTTTTAAAGATATTTTGCATTTTATTTTTGTTTATTTTATTAAATTATGTTTTTACTATAAGAACTTTCTTTTCTTGCTATCCTAGGCGAAGCGGAGGATTTCATAAATATCTCAAACCCCAGAACTTAATTTTATTAACGACATCGCAAGTCGTTAATCGGCTTGCGATGTCCAAATATTGATCAACAATTTATTAAGGTTAATCTATCTAATCATTAATATAGCACTCTCAAAATAATAACGCAATAATAATCGACAAAATTAAATAAAATTAAATGATTGTATAATTGTCTTCATCACTTGTTGGCTAACATCATTGCTCACGTGAATAACAACAAAACTCCAATAATTATTGTTTAAAAAAACAGGGGTTTTTAATTCGACGATTAACTCTGATTCATTATTGCCATCATCAGATGAATAGATAAGTCTTGCCTGTTGCCCATTAATTTCTAAATTCTCTATAATAGGGTTTTCTCCAAAAGGACTTAAATGATGAAAAGCAGAATTTTCCGCAACCTGATCTATAGTTTGAGTTGTTTCTTCGCAATCTTCCATCTTTATTGGCTTGCCTTCTTGAATAAATTTTTGAATATCTTCATAGGAGCCAGAATAAGACATTTTTGCATCCTCAAGAGAAGGACAAATATAATAACCTTTTACTCCGCTCAGCATTATGACAAAATAAGGATTGCCATTTAAAGGAGCAGTTGAATCTTTACCCATTACAAAACGCGATGGCTGATCGCCTAAGTATTCGTTATCTTTAAGATAAGGAATAAAATTTTCAGGATATTCAAATCTAATGCCTAATGCTGAATTCCTGTATTCAGTAGCGCCAACTTCTTCTTTTGAAGAATATGGTTTTAAGACAAGATTGCTTATTAACCACTTTCCATTTACTTTTTCTACGGTAATTTCAACTTCTCGTTCAGCTGCTACTCCTCCTTCTACGGCTTCCACGCTGGTAATTTCAATTATTCTCCCTTTAACTAAATAGTTATTCTCATCTATTTTCTGAATTTCATCGATTTCTATCCTCTCTGGCCAAGGACTAGAAGTTATTCTTCCGGGAGCAAAAGAAGGATTGTTTTGCCATAAAGATAATAATTCTGGCGTAACAAAATCCTTATAATTTTCTTCAATACTTTGAGCTACTATTTCTTGAGGTGCCTGTAAAGAAACACTTTTTAATTTCTGACCAAATTCTTCTATTAATAATCTAATAGCTGTTTCATCACCAAGGCCAATTTCTTCTTTTAGCTGATTCTTCTGCCAAAAATATAATCCAATACTCACACCAATAATTATTAAAATAATAAGCCAAATTAACAAAGTGTTTTTCTTCATAATATTTGTTGTTTAAAATTAGAGGCCAGAACGAGCAAACTTTCAATTAAAAGTATAGCAGATTTATTGATTTTATGGTAGAGTAAAATAATTATGTCGAAAGTAATTGAAGTCAAAAATTTAGTAAAAGATTATGAAAATTTCCGGGCGTTGAAGGGAATTTCTTTTGAAGTTGAAGAAGGAGAAATTTTTGGTTTAATTGGACCAAATGCGGCTGGGAAAACTACTACCTTAAGAATTATTGCTACTCTCATTCAACCAACCAATGGTGAAGTAGAGGTCTTTAATTATAATGTCGTAAAAGACCCAGAAAAAGTAAGAGAAAAAATCAGTTATCTTCCAGAAGAAGCCGGCGCCTATAAAAATTTATCGGGCAAAGAATATCTAGATTTTATAGCGCGATTTTATGCAAAGGATAAAAACGAAATAAAGGAAATATTAACCAGAGGATTAGAATTAGCCAAACTCGGAGAAAAAATAACAAACAAGGTCTCGACTTATAGTAAAGGAATGACAAGAAGATTATTGATTGCCCGAGCTTTAATGGCTAAACCAAAATTAGCTATTTTAGATGAGCCAACTTCCGGATTAGATGTCATAATCTCCCGAGAAATACGGGAAATAATCAAAAATTTTGCCCAACAGGGAACTACTGTTTTACTATCTTCTCATAATATGCTAGAGGTAGAATTTTTATGCGATAGAATTGCTTTAATTGATAAAGGCGAAATAAAAGAAATAGGCACTCCGGAAAAATTAAAAGAAGAATATGACGCTAAAAATATTGAGGATGTGTTTATTAAAGCAGTAAAATGAATAATTTTTTCAACATTTTCAAAAAGGAAATAAAAGAACTCTTAACAAAACAGATGCTTTTGAGTTTGGTTTTTATGGTAATGCTGTTTAGTTTAATGGGATCTTTTATAAATAATGCCAAAGAACAAGCTCAAGATCAACTTTTAGAGCCAACCCGTTTGGCTGTTTTAAATTTAGATAACTCCGCTTATTCAAAAGAAATATTAACTAAATTAACAAAAAACAACATAGAAATAGTAGAAATAAAAGAAGAAAATATTGAAAAAGCAATCGAAGAATCTCAACTAAAAAAATCAATGTCTCTTCTAGTTATTCCTAAAGGATTTGAAGATGGTATTAAAAAATTTCAAGGATCAGAAATAGAAATATATTCTATAGTTAAAGATTTAGGTTTAAAAGAAAGCACTTCTTTTGCCAGCATCTCTTCTATTATAAGTTATCTTAATCAAGAAATTAATAAAGATTTTATCAAAAGTGCTTTTGGGGAAAAGGAGCCAGAAAATATTATTAACCCGATAAAAACAAAAGAGTTTGTTGTCGTCAAAGATAAAATTGCTCCGGGCAACCCGGCAACTCTTCAATCTCTAAGTATGGCTAATTCAACAATTATCCCAATTCTTTTAATGCTTTCAATAATGTATGCCGGAACGATGATTATCACCTCAATGGGACTGGAAAAAGAAAATAAAACTTTAGAAACTTTATTAACGTTACCGGTTAGAAGAGAATCAATTATTTTAGGGAAAATGGCTGGCGCTATTGTCGTTGCTCTTTTAATGGCTGTTGTTTATATTGGAGGATTTAACTATTATATGTCTTCTTTCACCCCGCCCATTGAAGAAGGAGAAAATCTAATGCAAACTTTAGGATTAGTTATGACTTCTTTTGATTACCTTCTTTTGGGTATTTCCTTGTTTTTGACAATTCTAGTTGCTTTATCAATATGTATGATTTTAGGAATGTTTAGCCAAGATATTAAAAGCGCCCAGGGTATGCAATTTCCAATAATGCTTCTAGTAATGATTCCCTATTTTCTTTTAACATTTCAGAGTTTAGAAACAATGCCAATGGGATTAAA
>Ga0209204_1001945_pt1 | contig 17956 bp, 18 predicted proteins | sample AD_JPNMR2_MetaG_FD_184425 | JGI IMG/M metagenome (GOLD analysis project Ga0209204, IMG submission 184425) | Active sludge microbial communities of municipal wastewater-treating anaerobic digesters from Japan - AD_JPNMR2_MetaG (SPAdes) (version 2) | ecosystem: Engineered > Bioreactor > Anaerobic...
TCATTGAATTTATAGGGATTAAAAATGATAAGATATATACAAGTTCGTGGGGCTGTGATACAAAAGTATTTTATAGAAATGAAAATATTGTGCGTTCAAAAGATAAGATTCGAATAATTTGCCCACGCGGATTTGAACCGCATTATAACTGGCGAACAATTATTAATGCGATAAAAATAATAATAAATAAAAAAAATAATTATGAATTTATTTTTACTAATTCAGGTTCAGAAGAAGAAGAAGCTAAAAAGATGGTCAATGATTTAAATATTAATAAATTTGTAAAATTTTTAGGAAAATTATCAGCTGAACAAATGGCTATTGAATATAATGAAAGTCATATTTATATATCATTGTCATTGATTGATGGTAATAATATTTCCTTAAATGAAGCTATGGCTTGCGGTTGTTTACCTATTTGTTCGAATACTCCTGCTACAAAACAATGGATAACAAATAATTATAATGGTTATATATTAAATGATAATTTATCCTCAACAGAATTAGCAGAGAGAATTTTATCAGTTGATTATTTTTCTGAAAAAATACAAAATATGTTAAAACTAAACTATGAGATAGTATCGCAAAAAGCGGATTTTTATAAAAATTTAAATAAAATAGAAGATAAATTAAAAGAAGTAATTTATTATCAGCAAAATAAAATAATAAATTAATAACGCAAATATATATAAGTTCAATTTATGGCAATAAATATAAATAAAATATTAACACATCAGCAAAAAATGTGGATAAAACTGGGGACAAAACTGGGGACAAAACTGGGGACAGGCGTCATCAGTTCATCAGTAAAATAAATATTATAATATAATTAGGAGTGGAAAATTATATGGCACGTCAAAAACGAATAGAAATCGCCGAGACATATTATCACATTATAAATAGAGGAGTAAATAAAGAAAGTATTTTTCTTGATACAGATGATAGGTTATACTTTTTAAAATTAGTAAATCAATATTTTGATAAAAATTTAACAGAATTAATCACTTATAGTTTGTTAGTTTCACATTATCACTTATTTGCATTTTTTAATTTACCAAATATTTCTAAAACAATGCATAATATTGAATTTAGATATGCACAATATTTTAATAAGAAATATAATAGAAAAGGGCATCTTTTTGAAAATAGATTTGTTTCGATTATTGTGCAAAAAGGCGAATATTTTGATCGAGTGATAGATTATATACATTTAAATCCAATAAAATCAGGAATGTGTAAAGATATTTTTGATTATCGATGGTCAGGTTTAAGAGAAATTTTCGATATTGAAAATAAGGTTAAAATTTTTAAAAATCATTTGAGTAATAATATTATGAAAGATAAAAATGCTTATTTGAATTATTTAATTGAATTATCAAAAAAAGAATATAATATTGAACTTGATTATAAATATTATCAAAATAATAATGGATTTTATGGAAGTGAAAATTTTATAAATGAAAAATTGAAAAAGGTTGAAAGGCGAAAAGAAGAAAGAAATGATGTTGTTTTTGTTCCAAAGCGATGGAGTGATAGAATTAAAATAGCGAAAAATATTGAACCAGAAATAGTATTTAAGAAAATAAAAGAATATTATAAAGTAGAAGAAGAAAAGATTAAAAGTTTTCGTATTTTAAAACGAATTAGTTTTAGTGGTTTTGCAAGTTATATTTTATACAAATATTTTGATATGTCATTTTCAAAAATTGCTGAAATGATAAAAATAATGAATAAAAGAAGTATTTCTAATTCAGTAAATAGATTAATTAAAAATTTAGAAAATAATAATATGTTAAAAAAAGAGATAGAAAATATACTTATATTTATAAAAAATGAGGTGAAGTGATGACGCCTGTCCCCAAGGAAGACAACAAGAAAGACACCAAAAAATTTGGCACTAAAAAAATTTTGATTGTAGCGTATTATTTTCCGCCACTTGGCGGCGGCGGCGTTCCGCGACCATTGAAATTTTGTAAATACTTGCCAGAATTTGGCTGGCAGCCAATTGTTTTAACACCAAAAAATGGTGTTGGACCAGTTTATGACCAAACACTTCTTGATGAATTGAATTCTTATAAAAATGTGAAAGTATATAGGACGCTGTCATTTGAATTAGGCGCAATAAAAAAATTAGTGAAATTACGAATTAGTAGTCTTATAAATTATATAAAGAAATTTTTAGGTTTAAAAGCACAAACAATTAGCCAATCTGATGATACAAAAAATCGTCAATCTGTAAATTCGTCAATCCGACAATCTGAAAATTTATCTATCCGTCAATTTATTAATTATATTTATAATTTATTGTTTGAAATTCAGAAATTTATATGTATACCAGATGATAAAATATTATGGGCATTGCCGAGTATTTTTTCTGCTTTACGAATTATAAAAAAAGAAAAACCGGACTTGATTTTTGCTACTATACCCCCATATTCAAATTTTGTTTTGGCCGTTTTACTTAAAAAATTAACTGGCTTAAATTTAATTGTTGATTACCGAGACCCGTGGAATATACCAGATACAAAAAAAAATATTTTAAATTTTCAATTAGAAAAATGGTGCTTGAAAAATACTGATAAATTGGTTTATGCTTTTCCGACAATCAAAGAATGGCTTGATAAACAATTTGATATAAATCATATAAAAACCAAATTAATTTATAATGGTTATGATGAAGATGATTATAAAAATATAGAACCAATAAAATTTGACAAATGGACAATGATAGCAGGCGGTGATTTATATGAAGCAGATAATATTTATTTTTTTAAATTATTAGAAGATTTTTTATTTGAATATCCAGAAATAAAAAAAAATTTTCAAATAGTTATTTGTAGTAATTATAAAAAATGGTTTGAAGATTATTTAAAAACATCACCAATAAAAGAAAATATTATAAATTTAGGGATATTACCAAAAAAAGAATATTTAAGATATGTTAAAGGTGCTGATTATGCTTGTATTTTTACTTATGCAAATTACAAAAATGATTTTCTAATACAACTGCACGGTAGAATTTTTGATTATTTGTTTCTTGAAAAAAATATTTTTGTGGTTGGTTCTGAAAATAGCACATTATTTAGGTTCTTAACAGAAAATTCGATTGAGTTTGAGTTTGTTGAAAAAAGTAATTTTCGAAAATTTAAAGAAAAGTTATTTACAATATATAAGCGAAATTATATTTTGAATACAAAAAAAATAGATAAGGAAAATTTTTCAAGAAGAAATTTAAGTTTAGCAATAATTAATTTTTTAGGAAAATGAGGGGGGTTATTTATGGCTGATATCTTATTGATTTATCCTCAACAACTGCCAATAAAATTAAAAAGAGATTTAAGACCTCCATTAAATTTACTATATTTGAGTGCAGTCTTATTACAAAAAAAATATAAAGTTGAAATTTTAGATTTATCAATTATTGATGATAATTGGCAAGAAAAAATAAAAAAAATAATTACAAAAGAAAAACCATTATTCGTAGGTATTACATCATTAACAAACTATATGATTCGTAGCGGGCTTGATGTAGCAGAATATATAAAAAATAATTTTAATATTCCAATTGTATGGGGTGGTATACATGCAAGATTAGAACCAGAAACTACTATTCAAAATCCTTTAATTGATGTTGTTGCTTATGATGAAGGTGAGGTTATTATTGAAGAATTAGCAAATTACTTTTCTTCAAAGTCAAAAAAAATAGAAGATATTAAAGGTATTTATTATAAACAAAATAATAAAATTATTAAAAATCCATTGTCAAATGAACATTATAATTTAGATAATTTACCATTCATACCATTTGACTTAATTAATATAAATAATTATGCTAATAAAGATTATTTATTTTTCGGTTTTAAAAGTGATATATCATTTTCGCTTGAAACAAGTAGAGGTTGTAAATTTCGCTGTGGTTATTGTGTTGAGACTGTTATAAAAAATAAATGGCGCGGTATGAGTGCTGAAAGAGTTATTGAACATATTGAACATATCAATAAAAAATATAATGTAAAAGCACTTGTATTTGTCGATGATAATTTTTTTGTAGATGAGCAAAGATCTGAAATAATTTTAAAAAAAATTATTGAGAAAAAATTTGAAATGGAATATTATGCCCCTATAAGATCAGATTTGATATGTAAAAGAGGTTTAGCCTTTTTAAAACTTATGGAACAGGCTGGATTTAAATCAGCAGGTTTAGGAGTTGAAAGTGGTTCGAATAGAGTATTGAAATATCTTAAAAAAGGTGAAAAAATAGAAAATACTTTTGAAGCTAATAAATTGTTAAGTAAAATAAATATATTAGCTCAAATGAATTTTATAACCTGCTTTCCTACAGAAACTATTGAAGATACTATGCAATCATTTTTGGCTATATTTAAGTTATATAAAGAAAATAAAAATGCAAGATGTTGTATTGGTAAATTAATTCCAACTCCAAATTCACCAGTTTATTTTGATTGTTTGAAGAATGGACTAAAAAAGCCTGAAAAAATGGAAGATTGGGTTGATTTAATGGATTATAATTTTTTACGAAACACAGAATGGTTAACTGAACCTTATCAATCCTGGATAAAAAATAATTGGTATATTGTTGATTTAATATTTAGAATAAATTGGTTACGCGGTGAATTAGCAATTCGAAAAAAAAATATTATTTTTTCAAAAATAAAATATTTTGTTTTTTATAATATTTTGTTGTTTTGTGATTTTATTTTAAAATTAAGATTTAGATTAAAATTTTATGGATTAAATTTTGAAAGACATTTCATTATCTTTTTTATCAATTTTTTTAATTTCATTTTTAGTTTAAAAAAATGAATGATAATATAGAAATTAGTAGAATTTATAAATTTTATAATGAACTTGATTCCTCTGATATTTATAAAAAAAAGACAACTCCTATAAGTATTTATGCTTATCATCAATATTCGCTGTTTAGAAATTTATATTTTAAATTTAAAAAAAATAATTTTTCTACTTTAGAAAATTTAAAGATTTTAGATATTGGAATTGGTAAAGGTTCTAATATTTCTGATTTTATAAAATTAGGTTTAAAGCCAAAAAATTTATTTGGTTTAGATATACTTTTATGGAGATTGAAGTATCTACAAGAAAAATTTATATTGTTAAAATTAGTTAATTCTAATGCTTGTTATATTCCCTTTAAAAATAGAGAATTTGACATAGTTACTCAATTTGTAGTTTTTTCATCAATACTTGATGATAATATGTGCAAAAATATAGCAGCAGAGATGTTGCGTGTTTTAAAAGATGATGGGATAATAATCTGGTATGATTCGTATGGCGGAAATATGATGTCAGAGCATACTCGCAGTTATTCGGAAAAACAAATCAAAGAATTTTTTCCAGATTGCAAATACGAATTTAAACGGATTATACCACATTCACAATTAACTTTTCGTCTTGGTAAATACGAATTTGGCTGGCTTTTACTCGATATAATCGAAAAAATATTTCCTTTCTGGAATTGTATGCAATTATGTGTTATTAGAAAAAAATAAATTAATTATTTACAAATTATTAAATACATTGTCAACTACAACCTTTATAAAATATTAAATTGATTTGAAAAAATTTTAAAATAATTTTTAAAAGGAGTTAACTTTAATTGAAAATAATTTTTGGCAAACCTTATATTACAGAAAAAGAAATAGAAGAAGTTATAGATTCATTGAAAACAGGCTGGATTGGCAAAGGACCAAAAACAGCAAGATTTGAAAAAATGTTTACGGAATATAGCGGGGCTAAATATGCTGTTGCATTAAATTCCTGCACTGCTGCTCTTTATATTTCATTAAGATTTTTCAATATAAAAGAAGGTGATGAAGTTATTACTACTCCATTAACATTTGCCGCTACAGCTAATGTTATTGAGAATTGTGACGCAAAGACTATTTTTGTTGATGTCGAAAAAAATTCAGGTTGTATAAATCCTGATTTAATTGAAGAAAAAATTACAAAAAATACAAAAGCAATAATACCGGTTCATTATTGTGGTTATCCTTGCGAAATTGAAAAAATACTTAAAATTGCGAAAAAATATAAACTCAAAGTTATTTTTGATGCAGCACATTGTATTGAGGGTAAATATAGAAATAAACATATAGCAAATTTTGGTGATGCTGTTTGTTTTAGTTTTTATGCAACAAAAAATATAACAACAGCAGAAGGTGGTATGCTATGCACAAATAATCGTAAATTATATGAATATGCAAAATTATTTTCAACACAGGGTTTAAGTTCGGATGCCTGGACACGCTCTAAACAAAAAGATAAATATTATTCAGTTGTTTTAGCAGGAATGAAATTTAATATGTGTGATTTGCAGGCTGCAATCGGTATTCAACAATTATTGAAAATAGAAAAATTATATCAAATCAGATTAAGACAATGGCAAAGATATAATTTAGAATTAAAAGAAACAGGTTTAATTCTTCCATTGATGCCAGATGAAAAAATCAAGCGACATTCATTACATTTATATACGATATTGATTGATAAAAAAAGATGCGGTATATCGAGAGATGAATTAAAAAAAGAATTAGAAAAATCAGGAATTGGAACAGGTATTCATTTTATTTCATTACATAATCACAAATATTATAAAAAAAAATATAACCTAAAAAGAAGTGATTTTCCAAATGCAAATTATTTTTCAAATACGACATTATCGTTACCTATCGGACCTGCATTAACTGAAAAAGAACAAAATTATATAATAAAGATGATTCGTAATTATGTTAGTTTCAGTAATAATACCAGCATATAATTGTGAGAAATATATAGAAGAAACAATAAGAAGTGTATATTTACAAACAACAAAAGATTTTGAGTTGATAGTAGTAGATGATGGTTCGACTGATTATACACAGGCAATAGTGAAACGAAATTTAATGTTGCCACATCGTTTAATAACGCAAAAAAATCAGGGCGAAGCAGCAGCGCGAAATACAGGCTTAAAAAATGCCATTGGTAAGTATATTGCATTTCTCGATTGTGATGATTTATATCATTATGAAAAGTTAAAATATTGTATTGAATTTCTTGAAAAAAATCGAGATTATGGAATGGTCTATGGCAATTATGCATATTTAATCGAACCAGATAAATTTACTAACTGGAAAAATTGGGATTTTAGTTTTTCGAATAATGGTTCAGGTGATATATTTATAAAACAATTTATAGAAAATAACATAAATATTTTAACAACATTAGTAAGAAGAGAATGTTTTGAGAAAGTAGGTTTATTTGACGAAAGCATACTGTATGCCAGTGATTCAGATATGTGGATAAGAATTTCCGCATATTATAAAATAGGTTACATAAACAAATGTATGGGCTATTATAGATTACATAATACAAATGTTTCAATAGATAGAGAAACCTGTCTTTTACATCGAATAGCGTCAATAAATAAAAATTATCAAGCATTTTATGAAAGAGTAAAAGGAAATAAAGAAATCATAAAATCAATAAGAAATTTGTATTATCGATTAATAAAATTGTATATCAAAAAAAAAGAATATAAAAAAGCACTTTATTATTTTTGGGATTATAGAAAAAGATATAAGAATGAGTTATAATAAAATAATTTTTAAAAACATTTTGAGTAAACTTGCAGATTCAAAAGCCAAATACTAACGAAATATTTTATGGTTATCGTTTTATGGATTTAGAGAAGAAGAATTAGAATTATAAAACAAAGCATTTCAAATCGATATATACTCGATTTTTACCAGGCTATATTTTACCAAAAAAATTTAATATAGATAAACTTCAAGCACCTCTATCAATATTTAGTAATCAATAATTATGGTCTGAGGCAATTAGAAAAAATTAAAAGAAAACTATTATCCTGAAGAAATGCAAAAAGAAGATAAAATCTAAATTTTAAAAAATTAGAATTAACAAAAACTAAATTTGAAAAAATAATGAAATTGCCAATAAAAACATTTGAAGATTATAATACTTATTATCCATTAATCCAAAAGATTAAAATATTTATGAAAATATCAGGATTTAAAATTCTTGAGTTTGATATTTAATAAATTTTATTATGAAAGTACTTTTATTGATTGATACTCGTAATTGGACTTTTCCAAAAAAATGGTATAGAAAATACAAAGAATTATCTATTGATGTAAAACTATTGAGTTTCTATAATGCCGACTATTTACAATTGGATGATTATATTAGAATAAAAACCTGGATACCTTCGCATAGATTAAAAATGATTGGAAAATTGTCAGAAATAAAAAATAAAATTAAATCTTTTAAACCAGATATTATTCACGCGATACAGGTTACGCGGCAGGGCTTTTTGGCGTCGCTGATTGATTATCATCCGATGATAGTAACGGCTATTGGTTCGGATATTTTTATTGAACCGAAAAAGAGTATAATAGAAAAATGGATTGTGCAGCGATGTTTTAAAAAAGCAGATTTAGTAACATCAATGGCAGAACATATGACTGATTATATAAAAAAAAATTTTAAAATTGATGAAAAAAAATTAATCACTTTTCCGTGGGGTTGCGATACAAAAATTTTTAATTTAGAAAATAGAAAAGTAAATGAAAATGAGCCAATAATTATTACAACAAGAAGTATGACTAATGTTTTATATAATCAAGAATTGATTATTAACGCAATACCTGAAGTGCTTAAACATATTCCAGAAGCAAAATTTATTTTTATTGGTGATGGTTATTTACGGACAAAATATGAGAAGTTGTGTGAAAAATTGAAAGTAAAAAATAGTGTTAAATTTTTAGGATGGCAAACGCAAGAACAAATCGCTGAATGGCTTAAAAAAAGTATGATTTTTATTTCAGTTGCTCGTTCAGATGGAAATAATATTTCGCTAAATGAAGCAATGGCTTGTGGATGTTTTCCTATTTGCACTGATATACCAGCAAATCGACAATGGTATAATGAACCTGACTCTGGTTTTTTTGTTAATCCGGATAATTCCGAAGAATTAGCTGAAAAAATAATAATAGCGATAAAAGATAAAAAATTACGAAAAAAAGCAGAAGAAATAAATTGTCAAACAGTATCTGAACGCGGTGATTGGCATAAACAGGCATTGAAAATGCTTGAAATATATAAGAAATTAAAAAATGGAAACTGGGGACAGGCGTCATCAGTTCATCAGTAAAATAAATATTTAAGAACAGAAAAAATAATGCACAAACGTCTTCAACAAGCGGTATAAAACATTTGAGGTTTAAATGGTTACAAAAGCCTTCTACCTTGCCTCAATGAGTGTAATGTGGGATATGTTTGCCGCACCGCAATCGCCCTAACATTTCATACCGCCTGTTATTATGTGAAATTGCGGTTTCAAAATGAATAAAGGAATAAAGAATATGAAAAAGACTAATATTAATCAATTAACACTAGTAAATTTAGAAGAAACACCACTGGTTCATCGGGCGATTGTTTTAAATAAAGAGAAGTTTATCCAAATTTTAGAGGAAATTAATAACTTAAGCGATTTAATTCTTCTGAAGAACAGGATGCAGGAGTTGAAAAACATTATAACTTTTCCTAAAAATGACCGAGAAGGAATATTAAATATTAATACGAATGGAGATACGGTTTCTTTGCGTAGAGATGTTTTAATTTCTGAATTTAATCAGATTTTAGAATCGCAAACAATTGAAAGAGCAAAATACTATCTTAAGAGATTAGAGAACGGAATTCAAAAGATTAAAACCAGCAAGATCAATGATATAAATCTTTTGAGATGGAAAGAGTATGATGATATTATTACCGATAGTCTTTGGATATTAGATAAGAGGGATACCTCAGGTGCGCATCTTGGCTGGTATTGGAGAAATTTCATTCCTCAGATTCCACATCAGATGATGCTAAGATATACCAAAAAGGGAGATTGGGTATTGGATACTTTTGTTGGGAGCGGAACAACTTTAATTGAATGCCGAAGATTAGGTAGAATATGGAATAGGAATAGAATTAAACCAAGAAGTTGCACAGGAAGCAAAGAAATTAATTGAAAAAGAGCAAAATAAAAATAATGTGGTCAGTGAAGTAATTGTTGGGGATAGCAGGACGCTCGATATAAAATCAATTTTGGAAAAACACAGAATTAAACAAGTTCAACTTCTTATTATGCACCCTCCTTATCACGATATTATTAAGTTTTCAAAAGGCAAAAATGACCTTTCAAATGCAAGAAATACAGAAGAATTCTTAAAGATGTTTGGTAAAGTTGTAGATAATGTAATTCCATTTTTAGAAAAGGGACGATATTTTGTCTTAGTTATTGGCGATAAATATTCCAAGGGCGAATGGAGACCTTTAGGATTTTATTGTATGAATGAAGTATTAAAAAGAAATTATATATTGAAAAGTATAATCGTAAAAAATTTTGAGGAAACAAGAGGAAAAAGGAATCAAAAAGAACTTTGGCGATACCGAGCATTAGTCGGTGGATTTTACATTTTTAAGCATGAATATATAATGCTATTCAAGAAAAAATAGGAGATAGAAATATGCCATTGTTAAGTCAAAAAGAGGTCTTAAATTTAAAACTCAGTTGTATCCCTTTACCGCAGTTAAAACTATTTGCCTTTGACGCGGGAATAAACAATGTGAGGTTAGCAACAGAGATTATTAAAAGAGTTTTGGATAAAATTGTAGACGAAAAAATAATTGATGAATTTATAAAACAAAAATATAGTGAAAGAATCCAGGAACGAAGGAAAGTTATTTCTGACGAGGATTTAAAGAAAGAATTGTTAAAAGTCCAAACTTTTACCTTGGGTGTAGTTCAAGGGCAATTGGACCAAAAGATACAGACTGAATATGTCCGAAGAATTGTCCGATATGAAGACTTGCTGAACAATGTCAGGGCGAAACTTTATGATGATGTAACAAATTATGTAATTTGCACATGGTTTAACCATTGGACAACAGTATTGATTGAAGAACATATCAGCACTCACAAGAATGTAATACCCACTATTAAAAACATAAAAGGAATTGACATTTTCTTTGATGGACACCCATTTGACTTAAAAGTGACCTATTTACCTCGTGAATATAATCCTGATGACGCTATGAAAAATCCTACTGATTTAGCAATATGGATGTATGAACATCAAGGCGCTCAAAGGTTTGGTGCTGATAATAGACTATTTGTTGTATTGTTGGACAAAAACAATCCTGAAAGAAGTTGGGAGTTAAAAAGAGATTTTGAACTTGTATTTCAGAAGATAGATAATTTTTTTGACAGGGAAACAGTTTCAAAAAAGGACGAGATTGTTTTTACTTTTGGAAGAAAAACATATACAGCAGTAACAAAGGTGTTAATAATAACAAAATGAAAACGCCACTTTATATAACACAGCATAAAAGGTTAGCCCTTCGGACTCACCCAAATTTTTCGCTAGCGCTCAGGACTTCTTTTATGTTGGAAACATTATATGACATTCCGCCCGTCAAAAACTGGAGGTTAAAAACATGACGAATGAAACAGACAGTAATCAAAAGGTCTTATTTGAGAGTAGCGCATATCTGAATGACAGTATGAACCTTGTAATAGAAGATAAAGAAGAAAAGCAGAAGTATCTACTCGACGAGATTACGAACAAAGTTATTTTAGGGGATACTTTTAAAGTGCTTAAAAAAATAGATGATGAAGTTTTTGATATGGTTTTTATTGATCCACCATATTTTCTGCAGTTGCCAAACAAAGAATTAAGGCGGTGGACAGTAAAAACTGTGGTTGAAGGGGTAAATGACGAATGGGATAAATTTTCTTCGTTTCAAGAATACGATGATTTTATCCAGAGGCTTCTTACTGAAGTGAGAAGATTAATGAAACCTACCGCTACAATATGGGTTATTGCTACATATCATAGTATTTTTAGGATAGGAAAAATAATACAGGATTTGGGCTTTTGGCTTCTCAATGATCTGGTTTGGGTAAAAACTAATCCCATGCCGAATTGGTTGGGTGTGCGATTTACAAATGCCACGGAAAATCTTATATGGGCTGTAAGAGACAAAAAATGTAAAAAATATACATTCAATAAGGAGTATGCAAAATTTATTGGTATCGGAAAAGTAGGAGCAAATGTCTGGGTTATGCCTCTCTGCTGGGGTCATGAAAGACTAAAAGATGAAGAAGGAAAAAAATTGCACTCTACCCAAAAACCAATTGAACTTCTTAAAAGGGTTATTTTGACATCTACAAAAGAGGGAGATTTAGTTTTAGACCCTGTGGCAGGAAGTGGAACTACTGGATATGTTGCTCAAGCGTTAAAAAGAAATTTTGTGATGATTGAAATTAATCCAAAGTATGTGAAGGGAATAGAAGAAAGATTTAAACAGCCGCTGAAAATAACAGACTACACACTACCAAGTAAGAAATACATAAACAGATACTTGAACTTGGAAGAATTAAAATGAACTACGAAAAATTTTGTACTATACTGAACAAGCATATATTTGAAAGTGAAAGGAAAGAACTGCTCCGAAGAATAGCTGATAATCCAGAGCGTTTTATGGGTTTATTTAGGCCGACAAAACCTGGTGCAAAGATCTTACAACATTTACTTCAATCCCATGAAATCCGCATGGGCGATGCTCTTGAAGAAATTATAGAAGAGATACTAAGGTCTCTCGGTTTTAAAATTTTGTTTAAAAGTATGAGAAGTGAAAGTGGCGAAACATTATCGTTGGACCAGTATTTCACGGATGGAAAAGTATATTATTTCATTGAGCAGAAAGTAAGGGATGGCCACGATTTTACAAAAAAGCGAGGACAGGTATCTAATTTTGAAACAAAACTCGAAATTTTGCATAAGAAACACGGTTCAAGATTATTTGGTATTATGTATTTCATTGACCCTGAGTTTTCAAAAAATAAGAATTATTATCTTCAAGAATTAAAGAGGCTTGAAGGATTTTATGGGGTAAAACTCAATCTTTTCTATGGCAAAGAATTATTTGATTATCTACAGAAGCCCAAGATTTGGGAGGATATGCTTATCTGGTTAAAACGATAGAAAGACAATTTACCTGAGTTACCAGAAATAAATTTTAATAGCACCCCTAAAGAGAGTTTTGAAGAAATCAAAGATCTAGAGTTAAGAAACTGGAGAAAGATTCTGGAAAACGAAACACTATGGGAAGAAGAAATAATGAAAGCAATATTTAGAGTAGGAACTACACTACAGCTTTTATTAGAATTTTTCAAAAAGCAACATACTACACCTTACAACCAATTAGCAAATTTATTAACTGATAGATTGATGGAATATTATGGTAATGAAACAAAATAATGGAAAACATTGGCGTGCGGAACGCTTCGTTGCTTCGCTCCTTGTCCTCACTTCGTTCGGGGCACATAACACGGGCTATACGGTTCGCTACGCTCACCCTAATTTTGACTTCGTCAAAACTTCATATAACCCGATACCGTTAGTTTCAATTGCGGGCAATAGGAGAAAATGATATGAATACTGTTTCCCGTCAAATTGAAAAAGAGTTAATAACATTAATAAGTGCAAAATATCCTATCATTTATGTCGTATCTTGGGAAGAAGACAGAGTTGAAGACTCTTTAATAAGAATTGCAAAGCAATTGGGTAAAACACTTTACATTTGGACTTTGACAAATGGAATTACTTCTTCTATACCCCATGCTGATTCTACACCAACTGGAACAAATGACCTTGTTATAGGGATTGATTATGCAATAAAATCAAATGATAATGCAATATTTGTATTTGAGGATTTACACCCTTTTTTAGATAATCCCTTAGTTATAAGAAAATTGCGTGATCTTAGCAAAAATATTGTAAGAAGCAAAAAATCATGCTTAATTCTTTCTCCGATTTTAAAAATTCCAGCAGAATTAGAAAAAGAAATCACAGTGGTTGATTATCCACTTCCCGATATTGATTATATAAATTCTATATTTAGAAATATCATTCAAACCTCCCAACAGAATCCGGATATTAAAATAAAGTTTGAAAATGATATCCAAAAAGAAAGAATATTAAAAGCTGCATTGGGTCTAACAAAAACAGAAATAGAAAATGTGTTTGCTAAAGCATTGGTAAAAGATAAGTGTTTGGATGTGACTAATGTTGACCTAATTTTAAATGAAAAAAAACAGATTATTAGAAAATCAGGTATATTGGAGTACTATGATGTTGAGGAGAAAATGGACAATGTGGGCGGGCTAGAAAATTTAAAAGATTGGATTTATAAAAGAAGCAAGGCTTTTACCCAGAAGGCAAGAGAATTTGGCTTGCCGGAACCGAAGGGTATTTTAATACTCGGGGTCCAAGGATGCGGAAAGAGTCTATGTGTAAAAGCAATTTCATCAGTTTGGCGATTGCCACTTTTAAGATTAGATATGGGGGTTATCTTTGGAAAATATGTTGGTGAATCAGAATACAACATTAGAGTATGTATTAAAATTGCTGAATCAATCGCACCTGTTATTCTCTGGATAGATGAATTAGAAAAAGGATTCGCTGGTGTTAAAGGTTCAGAAGACGCTGGAACCACAGCTAGGGTGTTTGGAACATTCTTAACATGGATGCAAGAGAAATCAAAACCTGTTTTTATTGCGGCTACAGCAAATGATATTTCGGTATTACCTCCCGAGCTTCTTCGTAAAGGAAGATTTGATGAAATATTTTTTGTGGACTTACCATCCAAAAAAGAAAGAATAGAAATATTTAAGATTCATTTAAAAAAGAGAGGTAAAGATATATCGTACTTAGATTTGGAAGAACTTGCGGAAAAAACGGAGGGATATAGTGGAGCTGAAATTGAACAAATTGTAATTTCTGCCCTTTACGACGCTTTTGATGAGGAGAGAAAGATATGTATGGAAGATTTAACAATTAATATAGAAAAGTGTATGCCTTTATCTAAGACAATGAGAGAAAAAATTGAATGGCTTAAAGAATGGGCAAATGGTCGGGCGATAAAAGCTTCAAGATAAATTTAAGGAGGTGTTGGATGAGAATAAATGCTGAAACAAGATTTAAGTACATTGAATTAGGGCAAGAACAAAAACAATATGCGGAAGAATCAACTATAAAAGGTAGAGAACTTGAATTTGACGAAATTGCTGAAAAATCAAAATCTATATTTGAGGAGAAAGAAATAACCGAAGTGGATAAATTAAAAATTATCCGAGACAGAATTTCTAAATGGTCAAATAGTATTCCATTTCACGATTTAACTGATTTCGGAGATAAAATTGATTTTGTATCTGTAATTGAAAAACCATGCTACATAGTAATACTGAATACACAATATGAAAAAAGAGAATTAAAAAAAGGGGAAAGACCATACCGCGGTGAAAAGATTCCACCAAAATTAATTGACGAAAATAATGTAAATATATGGGAATTTAACACGTCATTAGTTGAAGATTTTAAAGAAAAAGAGGAAAGTTATATAATAACTGCTTCGCAAGAAGTTTCTAAATGTTTCAATTGTCATGGACGAGGGGAAGTAGTTTGTGATTCTTGTGATGGTTCAAGATTTGAAACTTGTTCTCATTGTTCGGGTTGTGGTGAAGTTAAATGCTCATCTTGTGGAGGAAGAGGTGAACATAGATGTCGGAGTTGCGGTGGAACAGGTCAAAAAGAAAAAACAAAATATGATTATAGAACAAGTTCTTCAAGAACAATATATGAACATTGTTCATCTTGCGGTGGAAGAGGTTATATTCCTTGTACATCTTGTAGAAATGGTTACCGGAATTGTAATTATTGTGGTGGACGGGGACAAGTTACCTGTTGGACTTGTAGGGGCAGGGGAATGCTAACATGTGATATTTGTAATGGTGAAGGCGAAGTAGTATCATATTTATATTTTAATGATATTTTTAAACCTATAACGAAAACAGAAATAATAAATCATCCCGACTTACCAAAAGATATTATTTCTGGTGAGAGTATTCATATTTACCACGAAGAAAAAGATACAATAAAAAAAACAGTAAAAGAACAAGAAGGAACCATCGTTTTAGAAATTATTCAAAAAACAATTCCAGAAAATATTTTAGAAACTTTACCCCATATTTCTGTAAAAACGGCTGTTTTACAACTTATATCCTCTTCAAGAGAAGCAAAAAAAATAGGAATTATGGGTAAAGATTGTAGAATATTAAAACAAAAGTTAACAATCAATCAAATTAATGTTATAAGTGTAGTTTACAAATATTTAAATAAACTCTATTTTATATGGTTATATGGGAAAGAAAATGAATTATTATTTGCTCCTGCGAGTCCCATATCTGAGGTATGTGATAATTATTATGTTTCTTCACAAGATTTATTTAAGAAAAAAGCATATTCACAAGCGTTAGATATTATAGAAAAAGTTATCCTCATGAATCCTAAAAGAGAAGATGCAAAAAAATTAAAAAAAAATATAATAAATAAGATCCACCATCAGTATGTTATTGGTGGCATCTGTGGAGGTGTTATTTCTGGTTCCATCATAGGTTTACTTTTGAATTTTAAAATCAAATTACCTTATAGTCTATATAAAACTGGTATTATATTTATTTCCCCTTTATATATATTTAAAATCAAATTACCTTATAGTCTATATGAAACACTTGGTGATAGCACTATCAATGGAGTTATAATTGGATTGATAATAGGATTGATATTCCGATTAGTTTTCTCAATAAAGATAAGGGAGAGCAAAAAAAGATTTTTATATCCTTTCTGGGTAAGTATTATTGTTACCATACTTTCAGGAGTAGGATTTTATTTTTTAAAATAAATATGAAGATTTGCCCGCAACTGCAACTAACACAGCATAAAAGGTTCGCCCTTATGGCACTCGCCCAAATTTTTGCAGAGCAAAAAATTCTTTTATGGTGGAAACGTTATGTGCAATTCGAAAACCTGCCTTTCACGGAAAGGAGACCGTAAATTATGACGATGTTGGTGCCTTCGTTTAACTTAATAGGAAAAAATGGAATGAAAGGAATAATCTTCGCTTACTATCATATAACGAAAGTTAAAGAAAATTTTTTCTTATTTTTGCGGGCTGCGGCTTTTAAAAGAATAAGTTTAATAAAACGAATTTATTATCAGGATTAAATAATATGGTATCAACTCAATTGTCTTTATTTGAAAAGCCTGAAATAAATAATCATATTGCAGAGACATATACAGGAATTTATTCTACGCATAAGTATTGGTCAAAAAAACCTTTTAACATCATAAGAGATTTTGTTTTAAAATATTCTGAAAAAGGGGAAATAGTTTTAGACCCTTTTTGTGGTTCAGGGATTTCTATTACAGAATCAATTTTTACAGGTAGAAAGGCGATAGGTATTGACATTAATCCAGCAGCAATATTTATAACTAAACAAATGTTAAATAAAGTATCTTGTAAAAGATTAATTGAAGTATATAAAGAATTAGAAAAAAAATGTAAGGAAAAAATAAATAATTTTTATATTGTAAATCGTGAGGGAAAAAATTTTATAGGAACACACTTCTTATGGGAAAATGGGAATCTTGTAGAAGTATGGTATAAGAGTGGATGTGGAAAGAATAACAAAATTGTAGATTCTCCAAAGCAAGAAGATGTCAATCTAGCAAATTCTTTTTCTTATGAAAAAATACCTTATTATTATCCGAAAAGAAATTTTTTCCATAATTCTCGAATTAATGCTGACAGGAACAAGCATATTTATGAATTATTTACACCAAGAAATTTAATGGCATTATCTTTTTTGTTGGATTCAATTGAAAAGATAGAAGATAAAGAGATTAGAGATATATTTAAATTTGCCTTTACTTCTTCAGTAGGACAAGCAAGTAGAATGGTTTTCGTTGTAAAAAAAAGAGGAAAATTTAATGGACAATTTAGAAAGATTGAAAGAAAAGAAGTGGGTAGTTGG
>Ga0209204_1001950_pt1 | contig 17901 bp, 16 predicted proteins | sample AD_JPNMR2_MetaG_FD_184425 | JGI IMG/M metagenome (GOLD analysis project Ga0209204, IMG submission 184425) | Active sludge microbial communities of municipal wastewater-treating anaerobic digesters from Japan - AD_JPNMR2_MetaG (SPAdes) (version 2) | ecosystem: Engineered > Bioreactor > Anaerobic...
AATAGTGGGAAGGTAAGTTAAATAATATTGAAAAACTAAGTAAAAAGCTGCCTTTTTTCTTCAGAAAAGCAGCTTTTAAATTTTTATTTTACAATTTTTGCTGGTAAACTTTTGTTTCTGATTTGAATATAAATTTCAGTATTTTTTTTCGCATAGTCTGTTTTTATATATCCCATTCCAATTCCGGTTTTGTCACCTGGAATAAAACTTCCCGAAGTTACTTTCCCAATTATTTCATTATGCTGGTTTAATATATCGTATCCATGACGGGGAATACCTTTTTCTAACAGCTCAAATCTTATTAATTTGCGTTGAATACCTTTTTGTTTTTGTTTTTCAAGTGCGGCTTGACCAATAAAATTTTTCTCCGGGAGAAATTTGGTAATCCAATCCAGTCCTGCCTCTAATGGAGTGGTAGTTTCATCAATATCATTACCATGCAGGCAAAATCCTTTTTCGAGGCGTAAAGTATCGCGAGCACCAAGCCCGATAGGCTGGATACCAAATTCTTTCCCTGCTTCAAAAAGTGCATTCCATATTTTATCAGCATATTCAGGCGAGAAATATAGTTCAAAACCGCCAGCTCCAGTGTAACCCGTATTAGATAAGAGAACTGGTTCTACTTCAACAACTTTTCCTATCGTAAAATGATAATAAGGAATTTCTGATAAATTAATAGACGTTAATTTTTGAATGACTTGGACAGCTAAAGGACCTTGTACGGCTAACTGAGCCACCTGATCTGAAATATTTTCTATTTCAGCATTTTCGCTGTTATTTAAAACACACCATTCCCAATCTTTTTCAACGTTAGCAGCATTGATGACCAATAAATATTTTTCAGGCTCTATATGATAAACCAACAAATCATCTATTATTCCACCTGCTTCGTTAGTAAAACAGGAATATTGAGCTTTACCAAGAGGCAAAGAAGCAACATCGTTGGTTGTCATTTTTTGAAGAAAGGCTAACGCTTTCGGTCCCTTTACAAGAATTTCGCCCATGTGTGAAACATCAAAAACACCGACTTTCTGACGAACCGCCAGATGTTCATCGCTGATACTGCTATATTCAATAGGCATATTGTAACCGGCAAATTCTTGCATTTTAGCTCCAAGCTCAAGATGAAAGTGAGTAAATGGAGTGGTTTTCATTGATGAATTTTTTGATTTTGAATTTTTTCTGAAAAATAAATAAAAATGATTTTTGATAAAATTATTGAGAAATATTTTCTTGATTGTCAACCAGTTCTGCAATTTTTACAATAACCATCATGGCTTTTTCCATAGAAGGAATGGGAATGTATTCAAAACGTCCATGAAAATTATGTCCTCCTGCAAAAATGTTAGGGCAGGGGAGTTCCATATAAGAAAGTCGTGCTCCGTCGGTGCCACCACGAATCGGAGAAATTTTCGGGGTTACACCAACTTCTTTCATGGCTTGTGAAGCTATATCAATGATATACATTACGGGCTCTATTTTTTCACGCATGTTGTAATATTGATCTTTTAATTCAATAATTGCTGTATTTTCGCCAAATTCAGCATTTATTTTATTGACAAGATGTTGTAATTCCTTTTTTCTTCTTTCGAATTTATCGCGATCATGGTCACGGATAAGGCAGTTTAACGTAGTTTTTTCAACGGTGCCTTCTATATTGGTAATATGGTAAAAACCTTCATAACCTTCTGTATGTTCGGGCGTTTCGTGTCGGGGAAGCATGCTCATGTATTGTTGAGCAATGCGAATAGAATTTTTCATTTTATGACGGGCATAACCCGGATGGACATTCAAACCATTAAAAGTCAATTTGGCAGAAGCTGCATTGAAATTTTCATATTGCAATTCTCCAATTTCTCCTCCATCGATGGTATAAGCCCATTGTGCATTAAATTTTTTTACATTGAAATAATCTACTCCTTTCCCGATTTCTTCATCAGGAGTGAAAGCAATACGGATTTTTCCATGTTTAATTTCAGGATGGTCAACAAGATATTCCATAGCCGAAATAATTTCTGCAATTCCAGCTTTGTCATCAGCTCCTAACAGCGTGGTTCCATCAGTAACAATAATATCTTGACCAATATATTGAAGAATTTCAGGAAATTTTTCTGTTTCAAAAACAATCAGCTTTTCTTCATTCAGCAGAATATCTTTCCCATCATAATTTTTGATAATTTTTGGTTTTACATTTTTGCCACTCATATCGGGGCTGGTATCCAGATGAGCAATAAAACCAATGGTAGGAATTTCTTTATCAATATTGGCAGGTAAAGTAGCCATTACATAACCATTTTTGTCCACTTCAGCATCTTTTAGTCCTATTGATTTTAATTCTTTTACCAGATAATGAGCAAGTGCCAGTTGACCAGGTGTGCTGGGGGTTAAATTGGTGTTTTCATCAGAAGTAGTGGTAAATTCTACATATTTTAAAAAACGATCTACTAATGTTGTCATATTGCTTTCATTTTATATGAATAAAATTAAACAATGCAAAGTTAAGATAATATTCCCTTCGCTGAAGATGATGGGAAGAAATTCATGGCAATTGATATTAAGAAAACAATTCTTTTAGTTTACATTCGCAGTTACATATTTTATTTTCAAACACTCCGCTACGTTGTAATAAATTGTATTCGATGATAAAATTTTGGGTAAATATTCCTGTCGATAGGTTTTCTTCTATTTGTTGCAGCGTCCACCATTTAGCTTGATTTATTTTTTGATAATTAGGCTCTATGTTATTTACATTGCAAGCAATAAAAAGAAAAGCATAATGTTGTTCATTTTCAGTACGATGAATATAGTTTGAAAGGAAAAAAGGCTTCAAATCTTTTAATCCATATTTTTCTTCTGCTGTTCTTTCAATACAATCTTCAATTGTTTCTCCTGTGCGGATATGATTAGAAATGGCAGCATCCCATAAACAGGGAAAAATTAAATCATTTTCACAGTTTTTTTGCAGAAAAATCATATTTTCTTTAATAAATAAAATTCGAATAATAGGATGCATGTATTTTTTTTCAATTTTTAAACTTACCAGAGGTTGAACATTTCCAACAATTTTTCCCTGTTCGTTTACAATAGGCCACCATTCTTCTTTTAATAGTTTATGGCGAACAATTTGGACACGGCAAAATTCAAAAACCAGCAGAAAAACAATTGCTCCAATATAAATTACTTGAAGTAATTCTAAATAGATGTTTTCTTTTATTGTTGGGAATTGATAAATAATGAAATAAAAGAGAAGATAACCGGAAATGATTAGAAATAAAGATTGAATGAAATTAAAATATTCTTCAAAATTGTTTTTCATGGGTAAAAATTTCGGAGTTCTTGCATTGATTTTTTTTTCAATGAAAGAGCGAAATAACAATGTCAAACCTAAAAATAGCCAGCAAACTAAATCATCTATAATGGGTGAAAGAAATAGCCATTTTTCTGATAAGAAAGTAAAAATTGCACTCAGATTTACGGCAAGAAAAATAAAAGCAGAAAAAAAATACCAGACAAAAAGCTGGTTATAAGCAATAAAAAGATAAATTGTAAGTATAAGGAATAAAGGGATAGCAATTGACCATGCCCAATTTCTTCCCGCCACATTATCTACTATCAAGAAAACGATTAGCGGGAAGAAATGATAAATTGGATTAAAGAAAGATTCTTTGATTTGTTTTCTTAATTTATCCATAGGTAGTCATTCAATCTTCTACATTTTACTACCTATAACAATCATTGCAAGCTTTTGGTTTGATAACAACTGTGAGAATCTCAAACATTGTACTTCATCAATCGGCTGATATATTTGCCAATAATGTCAAATTCAATGTTAACCGTAGTACCTACTTTTATTTGATGGAAGTTAGTATGTTCATAAGTATAAGGAATGATGGCTACCTGAAAAGAGTTATCGGTTGGATTGCAAACAGTAAGACTTACGCCATTCACAGCAACTGAACCTTTATCTACAGTAAGATAACCGCGTTTCGCCATTTCGGGATCAAATTGGTATTCGAACGTAAAATACCAGCTTCCTTCTACTTCATCAATAGCAGTACAAACAGCAGTAGTATCCACGTGTCCCTGCACAATATGTCCGTCCAGTCGTTCCGTTAAAAGTAAACTGCGTTCCAGATTTACTTCGTTTCCACAAACCAGTTCTCCCAGATTTGTTCGATCAAGTGTTTCCTGAATGGCAGTTACTGTATAACTATCATCGGTTTTTGAAACCACTGTCAAGCAAACGCCATTGTGAGCAATACTTTGGTCAATAGTCAATTCATTTACAAAAGAACAGCTCATGGTAATGTGCAGATTTCCTTCTTCTTTTTTTAATGCCACTACTGGAGCAGCTTCTTCAATTATTCCTGAAAACATTTCTTAAATTTTTTATGAGTTATACTTATTAATGGTTTTTATTCGTGAAACATTTACAATTCCTTTTATCATGCTGATTTTTTTCATAATGCCATCTAAATCATGAGCATCATTAACCATAATAGTCAGGTTTCCAATAAAAAGTCCTGCTTTTGAATCAATGGAAATAGAGCGTAACACAATGTTTTTTTCCTTGTCAATTAAAGAAGTAATGTTGGTTACGATGCCAATATCATCTTTCCCAATAACGTGTAAAGTAATGGGATATTGAGTGCCACCTGATTGTCCTGACCATTGAGCTTTTACAATTCTGTAACCAAATTTTGAATACAATTCAGGTGCATTGGGACAATCTACTCTGTGAATCTTGATGCCACCCCCAACAGACACAAATCCAAAAATTTCATCTCCATAAATTGGTTGACAACATTTTGCCAGCGTATAATCAATTCCTTTTAAATTTTGATCAATAATTAAAATATCTTCTTTTTCTTTGATAGAGGTTTCAATAACGGGCGGCTCTTTTATGAAATTCTCAGCACTTCGTGTTTCCGTTACATTTTGCTGAGCTTCATGCTTTTCCATCTCCAAATAGGTATCCCGAAGAGCCAAAAGATCAAGTTTTTCCTGTGCAATTTCCTGATAAAAATCACTTACTGTCTTATATCCTTTTTTCTTTGCCAGACGAGAAATTTTACCTTCATCCAGCTCAATTTTCCAATTTTTGAAACGTCGCAAAAGTGTTTCTCGTCCGATAACTGCATCTTTGTATTGAATTTCTTTTAATGCTTGACGAATTTTTGCTTTGGCTTTTGAGGTAGCAACGATATTTAACCATTCGGCACTCGGCTTTTGCGTTGCCGAAGTAAGTATTTTTACTTGATCTCCATTTTTAAGAACATATTTAAGTGGTACATTTTTTTCCTGATAAGTATTGTTGGTAATTAGAGCTCCTGTGCATTTCAAACCCAAATTGGTATGAATATAAAATGCAAAATCAAGTACTGTTGCACCTTTGGGAAACCGTAATAATTCTCCAGTAGGAGTAAAAACAAAAACTTCCTTATCGTACAAATTCAGTTTAAACTCATCCAGCAAGTCAATAGCATTTAATTGTGGATTTTCAAGTATATCACGAATATTTTTTAACCATTTATCCATTTCAGATTCACTCTGGATACCTTTATATTTCCAGTGGGCTGCTAATCCTTTCTCCGCAATTTCATTCATCCGTGTGGTGCGAATTTGTATTTCGATCCATTTATTTTGTGGTCCTAATACCGTAATATGAAGACTCTCATAACCATTAGATTTAGGAATAGAAATCCAATCACGCAATCGTTTAGGATTAGGTTGATACATATCTGTTACAATAGAATAAACTTGCCAGCAAATCATTTTTTCTTTTTCAAGCGGAACATCAAGAATAATACGAATGGCAAACAAATCATAGATATTTTCAAAAGTAGTATTTTGTTTTTTTATTTTATTGTAAATGGAAAAAATAGATTTTGTTCTTCCTTTAATTTCAAATGGATATTCAATTTCTTGACGAAGTTTTTCTTCAAGAGGAGCAATAAATTCTGCAATGTATTGATCGCGTGAGCGTTTAGTCTCATTTAATTTATTGGCAATTTCTTTGTAAACTTCGCGATTAGTATATTTTAATGCCAGATCTTCTAATTCACTTTTAATTTTGTATAACCCCAATCGATGAGCTAAAGGAGCATACAACACTGCACATTCCTGAGCTATTTCTTGTTGCTTTTCAACAGAAAATTTTTCGAGTGTGCGTAAAGTATATAATTTTTGAACGATCAGAATCAATACGACACGAACATCTTTTGCAACCGATAAAAGAAATTGACTAAAATTTTCTGTCTCAAGAGTTGTTTTTTTGCTGTATAGTTCATTGACTTTTTCCAGCCCCTCTATAATGGGAGAAATTTTTATATGAAATTTCTGTTCAATTTCAGAAATACTGATAAGTCCTTCCTTTAAAACATCAAAAAATAAAATGCTGATTACCATTTCTTTTCCTAAGCCTATTTCTGTTAAAAGAATTTGGATAACAGACAGTTTATCTTCTATTGAATTATTATTTTTTACAAATAATAAAGGATGGCTTTTGCAATACTGTTTCAGTATATTTTTTATTTCTTTTCGCTCTGTGAAGCTAAAAAGATTTTCACTGGCTTGTAAGACTTTTCCATATAAAACTGAAACGGGTAATGTTGAATAAGAAGTCATATCAAATTTGTTTCAAAAAATTTTTATATGTCATTAAAAGATAATATAGCTTATTTAAAAAATTTCGGCTTTTGCTAATTTATTACAGATGTATAACACATCTTTTGAGTTAAAGTCAAAAAAATAATTGAAAAAATGGTAAAAAATAGCATTAAAAGAAAAAATAAAAAAAATTGATAGAAGAAAATGGTATATTTAATTTTCTTTTTTAAATTTGCAATTATTATAATTAAGGTAAAAAAAATATTTTAAAACCATATTTCATAAATTTAAATTACATTTATTAAACATGAAAACAACCATTAAAGTTTTATTATCACTTGCTGCTATTTTTTTAGCTTATTTATGTGTGATGAGTATTCTTACTCCTATTAATTTTGAGAGGATAAGGGCTCAAAGGGAGAAAGATGTAATTCAACGGTTAATAGAAATTCGTAAAGCTGAAGTTGAATTTAAAGAACAAAACGGAAGATATACGGCAAGTTTTGATACTTTGATAAATTTTCTAAAGACAGCAAAGAAGAAAATTGTATTAAAAGAAGGTTTCCTTACTGATGAACAGCTCGAAGCAGGCTTAACAGAGGAAAAAGCAGCTCAAATTGTTCGTCGAGGAAATAAACAGGAAATTGAAAAATATGGTTTGCAAAATTTTCGTCGGGATACAATAAAAGTGGATCTTTTAGAAGAGGTATTTCCTAATTATACCCGTCAAACTATCGATCAAATATGTTATATACCTTATTCTCAAGGGGAAAAATTTGAATTAAGAGTAAATAATGATTATGTAAATAAATCGGGAATTAGAATCCCCTTATTTGAGGCATGTGCACCTTATGAAACTTATTTACATGATTTGAACCGACAAGAATTGCTCAACTTAATTGATCGTGCTAAGAAATTAAATAAATATCCTGGTTTAAAGGTAGGTTCTATTGTTGAGCCGAACAATAATGCTGGGAACTGGGAATAATTTCCAGTTACAAACATGTAACATGCTTTCTGAAAACATATCTTCTCAAGAGAAATTTTTTAAAGAGAGTAATCTATATAATTTATCCATTCGGCAAAAGCCGAATGGATTTTCTTTCTTTGTCTATGATGATCAAAAACGTTTGATTTCGTTGAAAAATATAAAAGCTCCTCTTTTTGTCATGAACAAAGAGGAGTTGATTCCCCTTTTGCTCAAAGAACCGGAAATGCAACTTCCTTATCACAACGTTAAATTAACTTATGAATCAAATCGTTATTCTGTTGTTCCTCAAATGATTTTTAAAAAGGTAGAGGCTGAGAGTTTGTTTTACTTTCATCATAAAAAAGAAAAAAATGAAATAGTGTTATCTAATCCGATTGCTTCTTTTGAAACTGTAAACATTTTTTCTGTGCCGAGCATTATATATGAAGTTTTCGAACAATTTTTTCCAAAGTTGAATATTGAACATCATATTACCCAATTTTTAATTAATTTACAAGCTTATACAAATAAGGAGGAAAATTTGAATGTGTATCTTCGAGAGCATTTAATGGACGTAGTTGCTATTGAAAACAATCAGTTGATGTTAATAAATAGTTTTGTATTTCAAACTCCTGAAGACTTTGTTTATTATCTATTGCGAGTGATAGAAGAACTTTCTTTTGATATTGATGGTTGTAAAATAAGATTGTTCAATTATGAAAAGCGTCATTCAAAATTATATAATTTAGCACAAAAATATATGAAGCATTGTGAAATTATAGAGAAAAAGAGGGAATAAATATGAGAATTATCAGTGGAAAATATAAAGGTAGGAAAATTTATGCCCCGATAAATATTTCAGCGCGACCTACTACTGATTTTGCAAAGGAAGGCTTGTTCGATTTATTGATAAATAGAATTGACTTAGAAGGAATTGATGTGCTGGATTTGTTTGCAGGGACTGGAGGTATTGGATTTGAATTTGTTTCGCGTGGCTGCAATAAGGTAGTGAGCATTGAAACAGATAAGAATCAATGTGCTTTTATTAGAAAAGTTGTCAGTGATTTGAAAATTGATAATCTTTTTCTTTTCAGAACAGATGTTTTCAAATATATTGCCTCTACACACGCTCAATATGATATGATTTTTGCTGATCCTCCTTATTTACTGAAAAATATTGCTGAAATTCCCGATCTTATTTTTTCTTATCATTTGCTAAAGCCCAATGGGATTTTCGTGCTTGAACATTCGGCAAAATACAATTTCCAACACCATCCTCATTTTGTAGAACAACGAAGCTACGGAAAAGTAAATTTTACTTTCTTTAAAGTAAATCCTTCAAAAGAAATTTTTTGATTTTTTTACTACCATTTTTTATTATATCTGCTTAATTTTCTGTTTGTTGCTAAAATAGACAAAGGAATTAAGGGAAGCAAAAGATCAAAAACAAGCAGCGTAAGAAAATATTGACGTTCTTTAAAATGTCGGGCTGAACGATTTATAATAGTAATTTGAATTGCATATCGAACCAAAAATAGAAAAACAGCAAAAATTTTTGTAATGTTATTTCCAACAATACAAGTAACAATCAATAAAATATAAAACAAACCACGTGTCAGAGGTTCTAACATTAATCTCCATTTACTTTTTTTAGTATAAGCCGATGATACGGAGAGATGCCGCTTTTTTTGCTGATACCAGCTTTTGAAAGTAGTTTTTGGTCGAGACCAGGTAATACTTTCAGGGGAAATTTCTACACGAGTATTCTTTTTATTGGCAGCCCGGTTTACCATCAGATCATCATCGCCAGCAAGAAGATTTAAACTGGAAGCAAAGCCATTCTGATCAAAAAAAGTTTGCTTCCTGTATGCCAGATTTCTACCTACTCCCATATAAGGTTTCCCTGCCAGTGCCATGCCCATATATTGCAAACCAATAAATAACGTATCGTAAGTAATTAATTGATTGAGAAAACCTTTTTGAGAAGAATAACCACTGTATCCTAAAACAAATTCAATATCAGGTAAAAAGTTTCGCACCATTAATTTTATCCACTGGTGGCTTGCTGGTACGCAGTCGGCGTCGGTGAAGAGAAGCAAATCATTTTTTGCAGCTTTTACACCTAACGTAATTCCTAATTTTTTGGTGCTGAGGTTTTGTGCTTCCTGTGGAACGAAAGTGGTTCGTAAGTTGGGATATTTCTTACTGAATGCTCCCAACAAAATGTCGGTATCATCAACAGAACCATCATTAATGACAATAACTTCAAAATCAGGATAATCCTGTTCTAAAATGGCAGGCAAAAATTTGCTTAAATTTTCCGCTTCATTTTTTGCACAAATAATTACCGAAACGGGCGGCTGTTTTTCGAGAAAAGATACTTTCTGATGTTGAATTTTTTTTCTGTAATGAATAACGCCATTGATGTAATGGAAATAAAAATAAATCTGATAAATAAAAGTTAATAGTAATCCACCTAAAAAATATAATTCAGCCCGAGAAAAATAAATGTTAAATATTTCCATTGAAAAAACATTACAGAATAAAATAGATTTATTGGACAATCATTGTTTATTAATATCTTAATTATCTTCCAATAAAAGTTGATCGGAAGTATATGTTTTTGGTAAAGGTCGCAAATTATATTGTGAAGCCATGCTTTCGCCATAAGCACCAGCAGAACGCAAAGCAATCAAATCGCCTCTTCTAGCTTGATTCATGGGATAATTTTTTGCAAAAACATCGGACGATTCGCAAATCGGTCCCACTACATCGTATTCTTCTTCCGGTAAATCGGAAGTAAGATTTTCAATGCGATGATAAGCTTGATACAACGCTGGACGAATTAAATCGGTAAAACCAGCATCCAGAATAGCAAACTTTTTTGTAGCTCCTTTTTTTACAAAAGTTACTCTTGAAATCAAACTGCCACAATGGGCAACAATGGATCGTCCCAATTCAAAATGGAGAATTTGTTGCGGCTGCAACAGCAAATGTTGCCGAAATACATTAAAATAACTTTCAAAGTCGGGAATGGGAAAATGGTTAGGGTGTTCGTAATTAACACCTAATCCACCGCCAACATTTACGTGTTCGAGAATGATTCTTCTTGCAAAAAAATATTGCTGAATTTCATTGATTCTTATGCATAAGCTTTTAAAAGAGCTCATATCGGTTATTTGAGAGCCAATGTGTGCGTGAACGCCAATGAGTTTTAAATTTTTCAGTTTAGGAAGCAAATTCATTACTTCGTCCAGATCAGAGAGATTAATGCCAAATTTATTTTCTTCCAATCCTGTGGTAATATAGTGATGCGTATGAGGATTGATGTTTGGATTGAGACGCAAAGCAATGTTTGTAATTTTTCCTTTTGCTTTGGCTAACTGATTAATTACTTCAAGCTCGGGAATAGATTCTACATTGAAACAAAAAATGTCTTTGTCCAATGCAAGATTTATTTCCCAATCTGTTTTTCCAACCCCAGCAAACACAATATTTGAAGCAGGAATACCTGCTTTTATTGCAGCATTTATTTCTCCTCCGCTTACACAGTCTGCTCCAAATCCTGTATCTTTTATTTCGTGAAGTAAAGCCGGATTAGCATTGGCTTTTATGGCGTAATGAACAATATAATCACTTTTTTGAATCTGCTTGTTCACTTCCTGTAAAGTTTTGCGTAGAATATCCAGATCGTAATAATAAAACGGAGTCTGTAATTTTGAAAATTTTTCTATGGGATATTGTGCTTTGATCATAATTTTTAAAAAGAAAGAGCCAATACTTTTTATATCAACATTACTTTTTTAATTGAAAAGAGCATCACTTAAAGCGTTCAGCGCTTTACCCTTATCTTCTTTTTTAATGAGAAAAGAAATATTGTAATTACTGCCGCCGTAAGAAATCATTCGGATAGGTATATCCTTTAAAGCTTCCACTATTTGAGCTTGAAAACCTACGTTTTCATAAAATAAGTCACCCACCACACAAACAATAACCATATCCTTATCTACAGAAACAGTTCCTAACTTTTTTAAGTCGTTTACAATTTCTTCCAGATATTTTGTATTGTCTATTGTTACAGAAACACCGACTTCTGAAGTAGTAATCATGTCAATTGGTGTTTTATATGATTCGAAAATTTCAAACACTTTTCGTAAAAAACCATATGCTAAGAGCATCCTTCCTGATTTGATTTTAATGGCTGTGATACCATCTTTTGCAGCAACTGCTTCAATTTTACCTTTATTGATTTGTGTTGAAATAAGAGTTCCTGGAGCTTCAGGCTGTAATGTATTGAGTAAACGCACAGGAATATTGGCAAGTTTTGCAGGCAGAATACATGTTGGATGCAAAATTTTGGCTCCAAAATAAGCTAATTCTGCTGCTTCTTCAAAATTAAGCATTGGAATGGCTTTTGTATTTTTTACATAACGCGGGTCGTTGTTGTGCAAACCATCAATATCTGTCCATATTTGAATTTCTTCTGCTTCAACCGCTGCACCAATTAATGAAGCGGTATAATCACTTCCACCACGTTGTAAATTATCAATTTCTCCATAACAATTACGGCAAATAAAGCCTTGCGTAAGGTAGATTTTGAAACCTGGATTGGCTTTCAATAATTCCAATAAGTGCATTTTGATGTATTCGGTATCAGGTTCACCATTTTTGTCCAATCGCATAAAATCCAGAGCGGGCAAAAGAATGCTATTTTCTCCAATTTCTTCCAGATAAAGTTGAAATAAGTTGGTAGAAAGTAATTCACCTTGTGCTACTACAGCCTTTTCTTCAAATAAAGTAAAAACGGCATTAGCAAATGAACGCAAATAATCAAAATGAGATTTGAGAATATCTTTTGCTTCTGATTTTTTCTTTTCGGTTTGATATAATTCTTCAATGACATCAAAATATTTATTTTCCAGAGCAATAATATGTTCCAATGCTCCATCCACATTATTTTTGTAAAAATAATCTGCAATTTCCAGCAGGCTGTTAGTAGTTCCTGACATGGCTGATAATACAACAATTTTCTGTTCGTCATTTGAAATAAGCTCTGCCACTTTTTTCATTCGTTCAGCCGAGCCCACAGAAGTGCCACCAAATTTTAAAACTTTCATTTGATAATTTGTTTAAAAATTATGTATCAATAAGTTATAATTCAATTAAAAATAATTGCAAGAATGTTAAAATTACTTGCAAAGGTAGTAATTTTCTTTGATTTAATGAGTAGCAAATTTTTATTATTTTACCAGTTTGAAAATTTCAGGTTTTTCATTTTTATAGCTAACAGCTTTCACAATATAAATGCCGTTTTGCAGGTCATTCAACGAAATTGTATTAGTAGCAAAAAATGAGTTTACCAATCTTCCATTCATTTGAAAAATAGAAATTCTTTCTTGTTTATTTTCAAACAAAAGAGTATGAGTATTTGGCTTGAAAATCCATTTTGGTTTATTTTTGGGTGAAATGACTGAAGCAGCAGCTTCTTTAAAAGCATCAAGTGCTACGGTGGGTCTTCCACTATTGTCAAATGCCCCCATTGTATAACCATTCCAATTATTGTAACATTCTGGTTCTCAATAAAACACTCCTAATCCTTTTCCATTAGAAACGCTTTTTGTTTTTGTTATCAGATCGGAAAGAAATTTTTTCACTATTAACCGACAAAAATCAGAATTTGTCAGTTTTAATTTTTAAATAATTGAATAATAGTTTATTATATTAATAATTTTTCATTTTTCAAAAACCTACCTCTAGAATAGTATCAGTTGTAAGTTTGTCGGGCTTTTGTTTTTATTCTTTTTTCGTTTTGTATATGCCCCTCTACCTTTGGTTACTACCCAATTCAAATCTAAATGACTTATCAAGTGTATTCGTATTAATGCCGCAATAGTGGAAAAGGCTTTTTTACTTTTCGATAAAACACCTATTACTTGAAGTAGCAAATGTGTTATCAGTGTACACCAAACCTGAGTCTTTATACCATTTTCTGTCTCAGAATAGAAAAAATGCAATTGAAAATTTTGTTTCAGTTTTTTAAATGTCAACTCTATTGTCCAACGATACTTGTATATCAAAGCTACTTCTTCAGTTGTTATTTCCCAATTATTGGTTATGAACTTGTATTTTCGCCCTTTCTCATCTTTGTAATAAACCAAACGTAAATAAAGTGTTTTCCTTATAATCCAAGTGTATGTGCTCTACTCTGTAAACACCAAATTCTTCTTTTGAAAGCGTTTTCTCAAACAAAACCTCTTGTACTTGTTTGTTGGCATTGTCTTTCAGACGACAAACAAAATTTACTCCTTCCTCGCTCCACGCAGCAAATTGAAGATAGTAATTGTAGGCTTTGTCGAAAACTAACATACTACCCCTGCAAGGATGCAAAGATGTCAAAAACTTCTTGTCGTGCATCTTTGCTTCACTAATTTTCGCAAAAACAGGCGTCTCACTATGTACATCGGTCAGCATGTGTACTTTCAACCCTCCTTTTTTCTTCCCTTCTCCTTTTGGATTCATGCCTATTCCTTTCATTATATCGGAAAAAAAGAGTGATAGTAGTTGAATCGAATGCGTAAAACTTTTCAAAACTGACCTTTTCTTTTCGGCTGACCGACAAAACAGGACGAAAATATCTGATTAACTCAAAATAATACAGTCGGAAAACTTCTTCACTACGATCCCGTAAACCATCTCCTGCCGTACTTTTGGAAGGTGCACAATCCATTCCTAAATAATTTAGCTTGCCTGATAACGCCCGCATCCCATCACAAACTCACCCATTGAATCACAATGAGAAAATATCCCAAAAAGCATTACAATCAATTCATCCCACGAAAAAAATGTCTTGTAATAACGGTCACTACCATATGTTTTCACTAACATGTCAAACTGCTCACGTGGCAACATTTTTATTATTTGTTTGAATATCGGCTGACCGACTAAATTTTTTGTTGTATCTTTACCCATGGTTGTTAATTTGATTTTGAAATACAAATTTACAACCCGGGGGCGAGACTTTCATTTTGTCCCTTCTTTTTTACTTAATTTTTTTGTCGGTCAGTAGTGATTAATTTTATTATCTTTATCAACCACATAAAGAAAAGAAGATTATCAGTAAAAAAAGTTTATTTTGCTATTGGTTTTGGATCAGCTCTGTAAACAGCTATAAGAATGGATAAAATTTCGATAGTTTATGTTTTTGTTTCTGTTGACACAATAATCATGAAAATTCTCAAAATTCTTGTGTAAAGATGTTTTTTGCTTTAAAGATAGACAAATTTTTTGTGATTTTATAATATAATTTATTAATAATCAATTAATAAATTATTAATTAACTACTCATTTTTGAAATTTTTTATGCATTGCTCTTGTTAGTAATATTTAGAATTTTATCAACCTAACTTTTTTCTTAATTTTGCATAAAATAAAATAAATCCTCATGGTTTTTAATATTCTTGTTATAGGATATGCGGCAGGCTTTTGTACAGCTATTGCACAATTTCCACAAGCTTACAAAGTTTTCAAAACAAGAGATACCCATAGTATTTCTCTTGCTATGTATCTGATAATGACGTTTGGTGTTTTTCTGTGGTTTATTTATGGGCTACTGTTGCCTGATCTTCCCATGATCTTGGCCAATGGCATAGGATTGATTCCTTCTACTTTTACTCTCATTATTACTTTTCAAAATGTGAAACGTTCTAAAAAACAATCAGTATGAAACGTATTCAAATTATTAATGGTCCTAATCTCAATTTGCTGGGTGTGCGAGAACCAACTATTTACGGAAACATGAGCTTTGAAACTTATATTCAGAAATTAAAAGCTCAATTCACGGACATTGAGCTGGAGTTTTATCAGTCGAATCACGAAGGAGATATTATTGACAAGCTTCAGGAAGTTGATTCTTCTTGGGATGGCATTATTTTAAATGCTGGTGCTTACACACATACTTCTATTGCTATTGCCGATGCTATTCGTTCTATTACTACTCCTGTGATCGAAGTACACATTTCCAATGTTTTTCAGCGAGAAAGTTTTCGTCATCAATCTTTTCTCTCACCGGTTTGTAAAGGATGTATCATTGGTTTCGGATTGGATTCCTATCGTCTGGCAATTGAAGCAATCTTAAAGCTATAAGGTGTTATTTATAGAGCATTTAATAGTTGAATATTATGACGAAATTCACAAAAATTATAGCTACTATCAGTGATAAAAAGTGCGATGTGGATTTTATCCGCCAACTTTATAACGAAGGAATGAACGTTGTTAGGATGAATTCAGCTCACTTAAATCGCGACGGATTTTTGAAAATTATAAATAATGTTCGCTCTGTGAGTAGGGATATTGCTTTGTTGATAGATACAAAAGGTCCTGAGGTTCGCACTACTATAACTAAAAACGAAACAATTGACTTACATCGTGGCGATATTATAAAAATTACAGGCAATCCGCAATTGATCTCAAATAAAGAATGTATTGCTGTAAGTTATCCTTTTTTTGTTCGTGACCTGAACGTTGGCGATGACATTCTTTTAGATGATGGAGAAATTGAATTGAAAGTTGAGGACAAAGATGAGCAATATTTATATTGCAAGGTTTTGAACGATGGAATTTTAGGTAGCCGTAAAAGTGTAAATGTTCCTGGCGTTCGAATGAATTTACCTTCACTCACAGAGCGAGACCGTGAAAATATTCTTTTTGCTATTGAAAATGATCTGGATTTTATTGCCCATTCTTTTGTTCGTAATAAACAAGATATTCTTGATATTCAGCAAATTTTGGATGAACATAACAGCCCAATCAAAATAATTTCTAAGATTGAAAATCAAGAAGGTGTTGATAATATTGAAGAAATACTGGAATATACCTATGGTGTGATGATTGCTCGGGGTGATTTAGGAATTGAAGTTCCACAAGAAAAAATTCCTGGAATTCAGAGACTGTTGATTAGAAAATGTGTAATGGCAAAAAAGCCAGTGATTGTTGCCACCCAAATGCTTCACAGCATGATCAATAATCCCAGACCTACGCGAGCTGAAGTAACAGACGTAGCAAATGCTATTTACTACCGTACAGACGCCCTTATGTTAAGTGGTGAAACTGCTAATGGAAAATACCCTGTTGAAGCTGTACGCACGATGTCACGTATCATTGAAGAAGCTGAAAAAACAAAACTTATTGAAAATGATATTCCTATTCCTATGACAAATTTAGATGTTACTTCTTTCTTAGCAAATGCAGCAGTTGAAGCTTGTTCTAAACTTGATATAAAGGCAATTATTACTGATGTTTATACTGGGCGTACGGCTCGAAATTTAGCAGCTTATCGTGGTACCAAGCCTGTTTATGCCATTTGTTATTATGAAAGATTAACACGTGTATTAGCTTTATCATATGGTATTTTCCCTCACTATCAAAAAGAAACAAGTAGCAGCCAGGAATATTTAATTCAAGCGTTAAAGGACTTATTGGATAAAAAATTATTGAATGAAGAAGACAATATTTGTTACTTAAGTGGTAGTTTAGGAGAAGGGCATGGAACTACCTTTTTAGAGATCAATCAGATAAAGAAAATTTTTGAGGCGGGAAATAATTATTCATTACTTAATTTCCTTAAAGAAATTTAGTGTTTTTTGATATAAAGTTCTGATAACAAGTGTTATTCAGGAATAAAATTTAAATTAAAATAACAGGACATTCACAATATCTGAGGTACGATAAAATATTGATTTTTAATAGGGATTTTGCACCCAACTTCCCTAATTTTTTTGCATTAAAAAGTGTTTAATTTTTTTATAAGCTAACAAGGTTTGATTTTATGGGTTTTTATCCCTTGTTATGAAGGTTTTCAGAAAAATAAGGTAGAAAAATTACCTTGTTTTATTGTATTAAAAAATTACAAGACTCCTTTATTATGAATAATCAACTGTTATTCAACATATTCAGCAGAGACATCATATATAGCGTCTCTATAAAGATCGGTATTTTTCGCATTCCATCATTAAATAGTTTATGGTTTTGTATTTAAAAAACCTCATCATAAATTATTGACTTTCATAACTTTGAATTTTTTTCTCCACTAATAACATTATTACTTTATTAAAAGCTAAAATAAAATCTCCCGATTTTATTTTTTCCCAGACGTAGCCAAAGACGCTACGGCCAAATAAGGTAATTTTTCTTTTAAATAAATGAGAAATCTCTAATACCAAGTTGTGCTCTAAAATATAATATTTAGATAAGGAAACAAAGTCATAGACTTTACATACTCAGGTTTTGCATTTAATTCGTTTATTCCTCTGCAAACCACTTCCATT
>Ga0209204_1001951_pt1 | contig 17894 bp, 22 predicted proteins | sample AD_JPNMR2_MetaG_FD_184425 | JGI IMG/M metagenome (GOLD analysis project Ga0209204, IMG submission 184425) | Active sludge microbial communities of municipal wastewater-treating anaerobic digesters from Japan - AD_JPNMR2_MetaG (SPAdes) (version 2) | ecosystem: Engineered > Bioreactor > Anaerobic...
AAGATAACTACGATATAGCAAGGGTAATTGAAGAATTAAAAAAAATATTTGAAATTGAACATAATTGGGCAAGCAATAAATCTACTTGGACAGAGGTGTTGAATTATTTAATTGAAAAAGCAGAAGAAAAAGGTATCTTTGTCCTTAGAAATGGAGTTGTTGGAGACAATACACATCGAATATTAAATGTAGATGAATTTAGAGGATTTGTTTTATATGATGAAATAGCACCGACAATATTTATTAATAATAATGATGCGATATCTGCTAAGATATTTACGCTCATTCACGAGATAGTTCATATCTTAATTGGTCAAAGTGCATCCTTTGATTTACGAAATTTACAATCTGCAAGCAACAAAATAGAACAATTTTGTGATAAATGCACAGCTGAATTTTTAGTGCCATTAAAAGAAATCAAAAAGATATATAGAAAAGAGAAAACTTTAGAAGAGTTGGCAAGACATTTTAAAGTCAGTCAGATTGTAATACTGAGGAGACTATTAGATGCCTCTATTCTTACCCAACAAGAATTTTATAATCAATTAAATGATTTATATAAAAAAGAAATTCGAAAAACTCAAAGTTCTGCTGGTGATTTTTATCATACTGTTTCTATTCGTTTAAGTAAAAGATTTTTACACCTACTGAATGATTCAGTAAGCAGTAACATCATTCTATTTAGAGATGCGTTAAGAATTACCAGTTTGAATGCTAAAACTTATAATATGCTAATTAATCGAGTATTATTATGATATACCTAATTGACTCAAATACTTTTATGACTGCTGCAAGAACTTTCTATTCCTTTGATTATGGGACAAAATTTTGAATTTTTTAAATAATGGTATTAAAATTTTACTAACAATATACCATGCATGTTTGTCAAAAAATATATAGTGTTTAGGATTAGTTTTAATTGGGGGATATGTTGCCCAACATCTTCCATATAATAAATTGTTGTTTTTTAATACCCATTCTAATTCATAAAAAAATTGTAATTGTATACCTTTTTTAATATTTTTTTCAGCAATAATTTGTGCTGGTGTTTTTAATAGATATTTTGTTGTCTTTTTTTGTTTTTTTTGTTTTTCTAATTGTTTTTTTGCTAAAGCATTATAATTTTTCTTTTTATAAAATTCTGGTTTTTTTAAACTTCCTGTTCTCCATTTAAATGTAGAATGAATTCCTTTAGTAATATCATCAATAATAAATGTAATTGGGTAATAATGATATTTTAATGTATCAATTCGGTCATAACTTATTGGAGATGTTTTAATTCTAAATTCTATTTTTACATTTTGTCCCTGTTGTTCCCACTGTTTAGTTGATCTATTATATTTAAATCTATGTTGTTTAGTAATTCTTCCATTCACAACATCTAATTTTGATCTTTTAGATTTATCATCTCCAGATGTTAATTTATAATATTTATACGATAATTGAATAATATCTAATATAGTAAATTGTCTATTCATACTATTATATACTAATAATAAATAAGTGTTAAGTATTATTTATTAGTAATTTTATGTAATAAGGAGAATTTATGTCAGCTAAAAAAGAAATTTTAAAAAATAAAATTATTAAAGATATTCAAAGAGTACATAAATTATATCAAGAAACATATAATAATTTTGAAATTGTTACCAGAGATTTTTATCGTGAACACGGGAAATATACAGATGCACAAATTTTATCTGTTTTTAAAAATTTTACAGAAGCAAGAAATGAAAGTCTTAAAATAGAATCACTTGAATTACAATATAAGAAACAAATAAAACATTTACAAAACGAAAATAGTAAATTAATACAGGAAAATAAAGAATTATTAGATAATACGATTACAGAAGATACATTATTGCAATTGTATGATGATTATTTGAATAAAAATAAACACGATATTATTTGTAATAATAATTATGCTGAATATATTACAACTTCAGTTACTAAAACAGGTGAGATATATAGTATATTGATGTTATCTGATTTTCATTTAGGAGAAATTGTTGATAGGAATGAATTACATAATATTAATGAATTTAATTCAGAAATTTTTTTTAAAAGATTACAAAGAATTTTTAAATATTTTATTAAATATAATCAAAAATTTCAAATTCAAGAATGTTATATTTTATTTTTAGGTGATTTATTTTCAGGAAGTCATCATCCTGAATTAATGAAAACAAATGAACAAAGTGATGTTGAATGTATTTTTATGTTACAAGATTTTATTATTTCTCAATTAATTGAAATTTCACAATTTTTTTCTAAAATACATGTTCATTTTGTTGTAGGTAATCATGGAAGAATACCACAAGGAAAACCTGAATATAAAAAATCGTCTATAATGAACTATGAATATATTTTTGCAAAACAAATACAAATGTATTTTGATTTATTGCAAAAAAATGTATTAAAAGAAAATGAATATAAAATTGAAATAGCTATATCTCCAGCATTATTTGATATTATTTCTGTTGCAGGAAGAAAGTTTTTAATTACACATGGACATATTTTATCAAGTGGTTCTAAAAGTTTTGCAGGAATACCTTATTATGGTTTATCAATGAGTGCGTCAAAATTAGATGGTGCTTTTAAAGAATTACAACATTTAAATTTTTCTGATATTCTTTGTGGTCATCTTCATTGCACAAGTAAAGTTAAAACTCCAATAGGAAATATTTATATAAATGGATCAATTATTGGTGTATCTGATTTTGCTTTGTATAATATGAAAGTTATTGGGTATCCTGAACAAACAATGCTTATTTGTGAAAATGGTTATGTTAATGCTGAATTAGTATTGAGAGGTTATTAATTTTACTAATAAATAATAAATTTAGATATTACAAATAAAGGTATATATATGTCGGATAAAAAATTTTTAGATAAAGTATTTTCTCTTTTTAATATTAATATTAAAAAAAATGCTAAAGAACCTATTGATAAAATAGAAATACTTCAAAAACATGTTATTTATGATAAAGCACAAAATATATTACAAGATACAAATATTTCACAGCTTTTTAAATATTGGATGGAAAGTTGCCATGACTCTTTACGCTCATGGCAAAATCGAAATGATTTATATGCTGATATAGATACAGTATATTATAATTGTTCACAAATTAGTAAAGCAGTAGAAATTGTAGTTGATGAAATTATTCAAGCTGATAGTAATAATCAAGTTGTTTTTGTAGAAGCTGAATCTAAATTAAAGAAAAAAATTGAAGAATTATTGGATTTACTTAATATTCATGAGTTAATCCGTCCAACAATACATGATTTAGTTTTATATGGAAATGCTTTTTGGGTAGTAAATTATGGTGAAAATGGTATCAATAGTATTAAAATTGTTAGTCCTAAACATGTTAAAAATAGATTAGAATTTACACCTGTTGATTTATATACTGAAATGAATAAAAGCAATAGTGTTATTGCTTCATTTGTTAATTCTATTGATATTATACAAAAATTAGTTGATTCAATTTTAAATGATAAAGATATATCTCCTTATTTTGATGAATATCTTTTAGGTTTTGAAATTCAAGATTTAATTGTTCCTGTTTGGAAATGTTTACATTTTAGAAATTATACAAATAGCGATCCTTTTAAACCATTTGGTACACCATTATATGTACATGCTATTGCTCCATATAGACAGTATGATGCTGCTATGTCTTTACAAATGTCTGCACGAGGTGTAATGTTTCCAAAAGAAGTATATAAGTTAAATCTCCCTAATATAACATCCCCAACAGAAAAAATGGAACAGGCTTTAATGTTTATGCGGGAACTTTTGAATATGGGGAAAAATAATGCAAGGGATTTGCCAGGTCTTGGAGATATTATTGTTACTATTGAAGATTTAGTTTCTTATGAACAGTTTACCTCTAATATTGAATTAGGAAAAATTGATGATATTGAGTTATTAAAAGATGATATATATGATGCAACAATGTTACCACGAAAATTAATTGACCCTAAAGATAGTTCTTTTGGTGAAACAGGGATTGCTTTTAGAGAACAATTCAAGCCGTTTGCAAGGTTAGTATATCGTTTTCAATCCATATTTTTACAACAATTAACAGAAATGATAAAACTTCATCTTATTTATACTGGAGAATTTGAATATGATGATATTAAATTTACTGTAAGTATGCCGTATCCTGAATCACAGGTTAATAATGATATTATTTCATCTCAAAGTTCACTATTAGGATTAGCAAATGATATTATTAGTGCATTAGAAGATAAAATTACAGGTGGTGAAAAATTACCTATTGATGTAATGAAGTCTATTTATCATAAATTTTTACCATATGATAGTGAATTAATTGATTACTGGATTAATGAAACGTTAAAACAGCAAGAAACAGAAACAAATGATGAAAGTAATGAAGACGAAAAAATGAATTTTGAAGCTATTAATAATAAGCGTAAAAAGGTATGGAAAATTATTGAAACAAAATACGGTAAAAAACAATTACAGGAAGCTATTGATTCTATTGTATTAGATGTTATGTGGAATAAAGCAAAAGATATGGCAATTAATGGTAGACATGTGTATTCATCGAAAAATAATAATAATTATTTTAATTTAGAAAAATATGCTTTAATTTTGAAAGAAGTTGCAAAAACAAATATTTTAAAAGATACTATTGATTATACAAATACCAATAAATTAGCTGAACAATTTTATGAATATAAATTTACTGTTGATGATGATACAACTACAGTACGAGGAAAAAAGAAAAAATATAAAAAATCTAAAAAAAATTAATATAAATTTTTATATTATTATATAAGTATGGTGATATAGTATGATACAAATTACAGAAAACAAACCAATCATTATAAAAGAAAATAACACTGAAAGACAGGTTTCGAAAGAAGAATTTGAAAAATTAAATAATGATGTAAATATTAAATTAAAACAAATAAAAGAAAATGTTTTTATTGTATTACATAAATTATATAGTTAATTATTTATTACAAGGAGTTTATTGTGTATGTATTTATCTGATGAAGAAAAAAGAGCATTAAATATTATTAGTTTATTATCAACACATAATAAACAGGTGGTACAGGATGTATTATTAGCATTATTAGCATACATTACAATGGAATGTTATTTAAAATTGGATGAAAAAGATTCCATAATCAATGAAAAAATGGAAATTACAATTCCATTTTTATTTAAATTAATTCTTATGTATACAGAAGAACCAAAGAAAGTAAATGGTGTTATTAATAGTAATATTAGTATTGATACTCAGCCTTTACAAACATTATGTAAAGAAATTGTTTGTATTGTTAATAATGAAGAACCGTTTACAAAAAAATATTTTAAAAGACAAAATAGATTATTTTTTAAAAAATTATTAGATATAACCGATATTCCAGATGAGGAAGAATTGAATGAAGTGGATTGCATGTTATCTTAATGAATTAGATACTATTATATATATTTCTTCATTAAATCCTTCTGAAAAACATAGTATTCCCTATAAAAAATTTTATCAATTTTTGTCTCAACATTTTTCTACAATAGAAAAATTATTAGAATTTCAACAGTGTATTGAACGGTACAAATATATATTATTATATGAAACAGGACAATGGGAAATATTACAACCTGATATAAAAAATTATTCTCATTTAGATATTGTCCAGATGAATATAGATAAAATAACAATTAGTCAAAAAAATAATATAGAAATAAAACAAAATACTACTAATTATTTTTTAGATAAATTATTCAAAAAATCACAACAATCTAAAGATTTTTTAATGACATATTCTACAAAAAATTATAAAGATAAGGTTTTTAAAAAATGAGTACAGTAATTTATATTGATGATAATGATGATTATGTGTATTTTTTTGATACATTTGAAGTTGGATTTGGTAGTGATGGTGTAAATTATATTTTGTGTGATACTGGATATTTTGAATTTTCAGGATTACAAGATTTTAAAATAGACAATGGCAATATTTATATTGTTAATGAAGATAATGAAATGTTTTATATTACAAATGAAGATTTTGAATTATTGAAGGAGTTAATACAAAAATATGGAAAAAGAACAACCAGTATACAAGTTACTTCATAATACTATTAATAGTAATATTTTTTATATATTAGATATTTTAAATATTCCTCATAAAGAAAAAGCAAATACAAAAGGATGGCTTGCAATTATTTGTCCTTTTCATCATGATAAAGATTTTGGCAATGCTTATATTAATATAGATACAGGAGTTATTCATTGTTTTAATTGTGGTAAAAAAAAACATATATCAACATTATTAAAAGAAAATGATATACAATTATTATATGCACCTATACAAACAAAAAATAATGAAAAACCTAAACAGAAAAAAACATCTATTATATATAATTTTACAACAAAACCTATTAATGAAAATGAATTATCTTTTTATTTACAAGTACGAGGATTTACAGAAACTTTTTGTAAAGCATTTGGTATTGTATATTGTTTAACATATCCATATAATGATTATGTAGCTATTCCTGTTATTGATACTAAACAACATATTAATGATTTTGAATTTAGAAAATGTTTTGAATATGAATATTTACAAAAAATATTCCCAATGTATAAAGATGAACTGTTGCAAAAATTACAATTGTATTTTAAACGATATTGTCAAAAATATAATATTAGGTTTACAGGTGGAAAATTATATAAGAATGATACAATATGGTATTCATCATTATTTGAATATTTATTAAAACCAAAAGTATTATACTTATCTAATTCACAAGTAAAGAAAACTATTTTTAACAGAGATAATTTAAATTATAATGAATCCTTATATCTTTGTGAAGGAACAGGGTCTATTCCAAAATTATATCAATATATTTCAAAAAATTGTAGTTGTACATTTGGGTCTGAAGTAACACAACAACAATTAAACATTTTAAAACATTTTAAAGAAATTATTATTATTCCCGATAATGATCCTGCAGGGTATAAATTTGTTAATATATTACATAGTGCATTATCACAACATACAAAATTATTTGTTATAGCATTACCGATTGAAGATACTCATCCTGAATATGTTACATATATTAAAAATACTAATAAAATAGACAGTATTTCTTTTTTAACACAACATTATTTACATAATAAAATTAAATTGCTTTACAATGAATAAACCACGTATTATATATAAACAAACATTAAAAGAAGATTTAAAAACAGATTTATTATTACATAAATGTAAATATGTATATGCAGTTCGTGTATTTGGATTTGCTATTCCAATATATATTATTATTTATAATTCAAGACGTCCACAAATACCAATTAGTAAACAAAAAATTAAAAATTTTAAATTTTTAAAAGTTTTAAAATATGTACCTATTGCACAAACGGTAAAACAAGTAAAAACATCACCACCATTATTTTTTGATATGATTGAAAGTTTATTAACTTCTAATACAATGTTAATTGTATGTGATATTGCTGGATATTATTTTTATGATAGAAAATTTTATGATGAACCACAGATTATGTGAAATATCTATTAATCAATTGTATCGTGATGTAACATATTTGTATAATCGTTATAAATCACATTATACATCGTTGTCATCACTTATTCAGGCAATTGCTGAAGAATTAGATATTTCTGTTAATGATGTATTACAAATATTACAAGTACAGGAACATAAGCATTGGGTATCTATTAAATTAGATGAAGGTTTACGAATTAGTGATTTACGAAAACATTCAGGAATATCAAAATTTACAGATAAATGGAGATTAGATAGACAAAAAAGAAAAGGAAGTGGTGCAAAATCCGTTAAAATTATTGGAATGAAAGTTAATAGAAAACAAGGGTATATTACATTTGTTTTTAAAAGTAAACCAACATATAAATCACTTATGCCTGCAGTTGCGTTTCCAGATAAAAATAAAAAGAAATATGTGCGAGCATATACACAGGAAATTAGAATTGTAGATTTTTTTAAGTGGGCAGAAACTAAACCACATTATGTACAGTATGAATTAACACAAAAAGAAGTTAAGGAAATATTACAAGTTGCTGATATTCAAGTGGCTTGTAATTGTATGTCTTTTCAATTTCAGGGTATGAATTATATTGTATCCTTATTTGATGCTTCAATTTATCCTGAAACAAGACCACCACGAAAATGGAATAAATATCATAATGATGATAATTTTTTGTGTAAACATTTAGATATATTATTGTCACAAGGAATGAATATTTATATCAACAATATGACATCAATGATAAATAAATATTTAAAAAATTTAAAATCAAATAATAGGTAAATTAACTTTTTATAATTAATTTTACTAATAAATATAAAAATAAAGTGACTTTTGAGTGTAAAAAGACACTTTTAAAAATTTTGTCACGTGAGGTTATAGTATTATGACAAGAACATTACGAAGAAGCACTATTAGGATTAAAGATACTGTTACATCTGCAGAACAGTCAGCTAAAACAAAAAGTATTTTAGTCTTAGCAAGTTCACCAACTACAACTACAGATGATTTTTTGTATAATATTAATATTGTACGAGATGGTGTTGATGTGACAGCAAAGGCAAAACATTCTTATAATACATCAACAGGTTGTGTTGTAGTACAGACAAATAGTACAGAAACAGAATCATTTTATGTATTAACTGCTGGTGATGTTATTTATATTTCAGGAACATTTGCATAAATAATATTTTATAAAAATTATGAGGTTATAAATTATGAATTATACATTTAATGTCAAAGATGATAAAGAATTATTTACTGAAGATAGTGAAAAGAAATTAATTTCGGAAAAACATAAAGAATTACTTAAAAAATATTTACGAAAACGAATAAAAGAAAATAAGAATAAAAAGATTAAGGTTAAAGAAGCAACTATATCAATGATGAGTGTTGATGATGCAGTTGATGGAATGTCAGAACTTGTTGGATTTATTGTATCACGAAAACCTAATATGGCTATATCTGCCGATATTATTGCTAATGCTTTTACTTCAGCAATTGCAAATAATATTGACCCTGAAAAACAAAAAGCTTATATGAAAAGAATACTTCGGTATTTGATGGGTTTTTATAAAACACTGTAATATATAAATAATTTTTTCTATAATCTTATAGTAAGCCCCTTTGTAAAAAGGGGTTTCTTTTTTTTTAAAAAATTTTTACTAATAAATAATATAATAAATATAAATGATATACATAACAATGCAATGGATTATATTTTGGTTTAAACGATTATCATTGTTTGATTATTTCATACAATTATTACAATGGATAAGGAGAAAATATTTTATGTCCAATAAAAACAATCAGTCAATTTTTGATAAAATTTTTATTTTTTCGTTTTTTAGAGGGGATGGGCAATTCCAACCATTATATTTTTTTGTATTTGTTTTTTCTATGTTAGCAATTGTATTAGTAGGACTAAAAATATACATTGTATGGCTTAATATTAAACAAGGAAATATTTCTATAGATTTAATTAGTTCTACAGATATTGCAACATTAGTTACATTTGTTGGAGGTATTTTAACAATTTATAATTATAATAAAAAGAATAAATTACAGTACTTAAAAAAATCACAGCAAGAAGAGGATAGTAAACTATGATGTATGTATTATTATGTTTAGCTTTATGTAATGTTGTAGTAGGATGGTATATGTTACATGTATTTAAGACACACCATGTTGTTACTATTTTATATCCGATTTTAATTAGTTTATGTTCTATTGAATCTTTATATATTTTACATTATTTATTTCAATTAACATGTACTATTTTATTAACAACATTTATAATTTATGCTTTAAAAAGTATTTATATCACAAGTATTTTATTATTAATTTATAAACAAATTGTTTCAATAATTTTAAAACATTAAAATATAGTGTGCTTATGGAAAAAATTGCTGAATATTTTGCATATGGTATTGTTATTGTTATTATATTTTTAAAATCTTTTTTTTCTGTATATAAATATGTAAAAGATTTTTTTAAAAAAGAAAAAAATATTGTTATTGAAAATACTATTATCACTGAAAAAGAAAAAACAATTTCAATTTTTGAAATGTTTTCATTATTATTAGAACAAGAAAAGATTTTAAAAGTATTATTAACATTAGATAATATTATTTTAAAAAAACAATTAGATTATTTTGAAAAAAATATTAATACAATAAAATTACAAGTATTGAATGAATATTGCGTAATTGCATATAATACACAAAATTTATCAATTGAACAGAAAAATTTATATTGTAATTATATTGAATTATTATTAAAAGTTATTGTTTCAACTATTCAAAATTATTTTAAATATTTTTGTAAAAGGAATAATTTTGTATTGTACTCTGTAATTGAATTTAATGATGAAATTAAAAAATATATACAAATTATTTTTAATGAAATACAAACTTTACTAATTGTTCATAGAGAAAATTTTAAACAGTTTCCAAATAGTGAATTAATTTTAAAATTTAAACAACCATTAAAAAGTTTACTTATTGATGCTTTTTGTATGGCACGAGATATTTCTATTGAAGAGCATGAAAATGTTAATAAAATAAAACAAGAATTTGAAGATAGAGTATCTACATTATTACAAAGAAATTATATTTTGAGGTATTAAAAGATGAAAAAACGATATTTATCTGAAATGTCTGATAGTGAATTACAAGAATATCAAAATATTTTTCAAGAAATTACTTCTGATATTGAGTTTAAACAAATTAAACCTATTGTTGTATATGGTGTTAAGGTAGAATATCAGGGTACACCAACACAAAAATTTTGGTTATACTGGAAACAAGAAAAAGAAAAAGTTAAATCAGTAGGATTTATTGTTTCTAAAGTTAATGGTAATTTTATAGTTTTTTTAAAATCACTGGATTTTAAGAAAAATTTAGGTGTTGAAGAAACGGTTGAACATTATGAAGAAACACCAGATGATAATGAAGTTTTAAAACGATTAACTTCTGATTTATTTGATTGGCAAGTTCCATATGCACAGAAAGCATTAAAAATATTAAAAAAGAATAAAGCTATTCTTGATGCGTCTATGACTGGTGCAGGAAAAACTTTTATTTGTTTAGCAGTTATTAAAGAATTAAATGTTCCGTTTATTGTTATTTGTCCTAAAACAGTTATTCCACAATGGGAAAAAGTTGTATATGATCATTTTAAATTAAAACCATTATTGATTACTAATTATGAACAAATAAAAATTGGAAAAACTCAATATTATAAACCGTTACCTGAAGGACATAAAAATAAATCTGGTTCTAATATGTATTGGGACGTTCCAGACAATACAGTAATTATTTTTGATGAAGCACATAAAACAAAAAATTATCAAACAGCAAATGCAAAATTATTACAAGATGCAGTTGAACAAAAAATTTCTGTTTATCTTTTATCGGCTACTATTGCTGAAAATCCTTTAAAAATGAAAACATTAGGACAAGCATTACAATTGTTTGATAATTATTGGAAATGGGCGTTTTCACATGGTGTTGTAAAAGGACGATATGGATTAGAATGGAAAGGTTCAATACAGGACATAGAAAAGATACATCATGATATTTTTTCTAAAGATAAAGGAATTAGAATTGGGAAAGATGTATTACAAAAAAATTTACCACCTTTACGAAATGAAGTAAGATTTATAAATTTTAGAAAAAAGAATGAAATCAATAAAGCATATGCAATATTACAAGATGAAATAGAAGCAATATTAGCTGATAAAGATTTGTCCAGTAGTGAAAAATCAGCACATATATTAGCCGTTAGAATGAGACAAAGACAAGAGATTGAATTATTAAAAGTTGTTGATTTAGTTGAATTAGCTGAAGATTATATGGAAGAAGGTAATGCAGTTGCTATTTTTGTGAATTTTAAAGAAACTATAAAGTTATTATCAAAACAACTGAAAACTGATTGTATTATTGCAGGCGGATTTAATAATAAACAAGCACAAGATGATTTTAATAATGGTAAATCAAATATTATCCTTGTTAGTATAAAAGCAGGAGGAGCGGGAATATCATTACATGATGAAGTTGGTGATAGACCACGTATTGCATTAATTAATCCCACTGATTCAGCACAGGATTTAATTCAGTGTATGGGAAGAATATGGAGAGCAGGTGGTAAATCTCCAGCACAAGCATTTTTCTTATTTGCAAAAGGAACATTAGAAGAAGAAATTGGTGATAATGTTAAACGTAAAGTTAATAATATTAATGCATTGAATGATGGTGATTTACGTGAACCGTTTTTACAAGAGGTAGAATTTTTAAAATGAAATTTACAATTAAACCAAAACCAAAAATTAAATTAGGTAAATTATTAAAAGATAAAGAATTAGAAATTAAAGAATTGCCTACAGAAATAAAATATATTGATGAAATATCAGAAAAAGATAATGTTATTATAGAGGTTAAAACAACAGTTGATTTAAATTGGCAAAAGTCTATGACACCAAAAGAACGGTTACAATCATTTATGGTAAAAGTTACAAAAAAATTTTAAAATTTTTTAAAATTTAAAAAAAATTTTATATTATATATGAATAAAAAATATAATAGTAATATTTACTAATAAATAATATAATAAAATATGGGTATATGATTATGAAAAACAATTATAAAACATTTTTTGAAAGTTATGATGATATCAGAAATAAGAAAGATTATTTTGGAAGTAATGTTAAAAAATCAGAAGTTATCGTACATTATTATGAAATAGGACAATTTGATTTGTATAGTAAACAAGATGTAAAAAAATTTGTTCAAAAAATACAACGTTTACACGGTTGCATTTCAGAAACAGAATTGGAAGAAAGATATCCTAATATTGAAATTGAACATATGAATATTGAACATCCTAATTTAAAATATATGTGGGCGAATAATACATATAATGCAAGTTTTCAGGGTTTTGATTTTAATATTAAAGTTTATAAAGATATAGAAACAAATGAATATATTGTACTTATTAATGTACATGGTGGAGGAGATATAAGAGGAAACTATTTTGATAATATTTATTATTTAGTAGAAGATTATAATGAAATATATTTTATATTAACAAATTGTGAAATTATTATTGAAACAATATTTAAAGATAATACTGATGTAGTATTACGTAGCAATAGTGTTTTTGATATGTATGATTTTGAAATATATAAACATGATACAAGAGGATTAGCACAGGAATTTGCTGAATATTTTGAAACATTATCAGGAAGTGATGCTGATGATTTAGTATTGTCTTTACTAATATAATAGATAATAAAAATTATGGGGTACAAAAAATGAAACGATATAAAAGATTTTTTAAAGAAAACATAGATTTTGATATAACAAATATTAAAGGAAATATTACAAATACTAATTTCTTTTTATATTATAATGATATTCCTTCAAAATATATATATAAAATGTTTCCGAAAGATTTTAAAAAAAGTATAAACTTATTTTATAAAACATTAAAAAATTTTACAAAGTATTCAAAAAATTTAATAAAAGTAGTTGATGAAATAGATATATTACAAAAATTTCAAGGTATTGATTTACAAAATCCAGCAACTATTAAACATCCTTATTTAGTAAGAAGAGAAATTATAGATAGTAGAGATATAGGATATATTGGTTTTCAATTTAAATATTTTGCATATGATATACGAGATACAGATGAAACATTAGTAATATTTACATTAATACCTGATTATTTTATTAATATGGGAAATGTAATTGAAAAGAATCATTTTACAACAATAACATTACCACCTATTTATTTTATTATGTCTTCAGAACAAGGATATAAAAAATTTTTTAGTATATTACGGAAATATACATATGTTGCAGATATACAATTTATAGATGGTACATATATTAGATTTATATCAACGAAAATTATAGGAACTAATATATTTGGTTTTGTTATTGATACAACAGATAATAAAGGTATAGCAAATTCAGTTATAAGAGAATGGGATTTATTACCTGATGGAAAACCAAAAGATAGATTTGTATTATTATTATTGGGGTACAAAAAATGAAACGATATAAAAAATTTTTTATTGAACAAAAAGATACAGATGAATCCGATGATTTAATGGAACTTTATAAACGAGATTATGATGATTTATTACAACAGTTAAAAAATAATACATTTAGAAATAGAGAAAAACGTATTGAATTTGCACAAATTATTATGCAATTGGCTACTAATCCTTATCCTGAAGCAAAGAAACTTATATACAAAATGGGGGAATTTGTTAAATATTGGCAAAATGATGAGATGATTGATGAGGATGAATGGAAATGGCTTAATAATTCTGAAAATTTAGATATAGAGTAAAAAAACCTATGAATAGATTACAACAATTACAAAAAATTGCAGAAAGTAAACATAAACAATTGTTGATTGAAGAGTTTACACCATTATTGAGTGTAAACAATATTATTGAATTAAAACAAAGTAAAATTATTGAATCAAAAGAAGGTACATCATTTGAAAGTAGAATTGTTTTAAAAGATGTTCCTATTACACGGTATACAGAAAATGCAAATGGAAGAATTTATCCCAAACAGCTATGGGAAAATGTAGTAAAGCAAAATTGTTTTGATGGCTCATATTGTTTTGCAGACCATAAGGATGAACCTTCTGTTATGGATATTGTGGGTGTATGGAATAATTTACGGATATTAGATGAATATGCAATTGCTGATATTTCGTTAATTGGTAATGGCAAACGAATGAAAGAAATTATTGAAAATGGTGGAAAAGTTGGATTTTCCACTGTTGGATATGGTGAAATATCTGAAAGTGATAATAAGACAGTTAATCCTGAAACATATGAATATTTATCAACTGATTGGGTTGTTAGTCCTTCTCAAAATGTATATGCAACCGCAGAAAATATAAAGGAGAATAAAAATATATATAACAATTTTACTAATAAATATAATCATAGTGAAACTGAAAATTTATTAAAAACTATTGATGAGGTTATTATGGATAAATATATTGAAGCAACATTAAGAAATCAAGTTCGTTCCGTATTAAAAGAAGTTCAGAAAAATTCTGATACTATGTCTTCTATACAAGAATTAAATGAAATGTTAAAATCTATTCCACAGGAAATGGTAGATGTTCGTTCACAGGTTGAAACTACAATTCAGCAGTTACAGGAAAAATTACATAATAAAACACAGTTAACTGAACAGGAAATGTCTAAGTTACAAGAAGAATTATCACAGAAAGAAAAAGAGATTAAAGAATTACAGGCAAAATTAGAAAAAGCAAATAAAGTTGTTGGACATGTTAAAGTATATAAAGAAAATATTCGATTAATGGCTAAAGACATTAAGCAGTTTATTAAAGATAGAATGTTGATGGAAAAAGATATAAAGATATTTATTGAAGAAATTAAGAAACGAGATGAAGATATAGCTTGTTTTATTAAGGAACGTGTCCAGTTGAAAGAATCTTTGAATGCATTATCAAAAGCAAAACGGAAATTGCATAAAAATGTTAACAATTTAAATAAACAATTATATGAAGCAAAACGATATATTCGTAAATTAAAAGATTTGCTTGAGGATAATGACATTGAAGATGAATTGTTATATGATGACCCATTAGATACTATTGATACTGTAGATATGATAAATGAACCTGTTGATGATATTGATACTATTACTGATATAGATACAGTAGATGATGTAGACGATATGGCAGATATTGAACTTGCTAATGATGAAGAATTTATTGTTGAAGCTGAAGAAAAATCTGATAAGAAAGATGATGAAGATGAAGAAGAAGACGAAAAAGAAGATAAAGACGAAGATGAAGATGAAGAAGATGATAATGAAAAAGAAGACGATGAAGATGAAGAAGATAAAAAAGAAAAGAAAGAATCCAGAAAAAATAAAATTGTAAGAAATTTTTATAAGGAAACTGTACGGAAAAAGCCTTATATTAAAGCAATTAAACATAGTATTTTAACTGCAAATTCTTTATATGAAGCAATTAATAAAGTTAAAACATATGAAACTAAACTAAAAGAAAGTAAAAAAGCAGTTTTTAAAATAAAAGAAAATTCAGATAAGCCATTTAATGGCAAATTTGAAAAATATATTTTTAATCCTGATGAGGAATAGGGTATATAAAGATACATAATATATAAAGGATATATAAATATATATAAATTATTGGAAGGGTTTATTAAAGAAACATATATATATTTTTGAATAAAAATAAATTTTGATAAAAACGAGGTGATTGTAACGATGTTACGTAAACACGGAAGACCAACGTTGAATGAAGCACAGAATGAAGTTCAACGTTTTATTGAACAGAGAAATAAATTATCTGAACAGCATTTAAACAAATGGGGGCGTACTGATTTACTTGGCAAGGATTTTCAGAAGTTGTATGCAAAGAATCCTGCAAAAGCATTGAAAGCCGCTACTATAGTTGAAAATCAGGAAAAAGCCCTTAAATCAATTGTAAAAGAAAATTTGTATTCAACTACATTTTCACCATCACTTAAGCCAGTACATTTGCTTCGTGCAGTATTTCTTGGTGTAGCAAATTCAAAACGAAGTGATATTTTTACTGAAATACCGCTTCAGACGACTGATGATATATTGATTTATGTTCAGTCAACATATGCAAGTACATTGCGTGGTGCTACAGTAGGAAATCGTACATATGAAAATGTTGCTCCATATTATGCTGGTGAACGTTATATTGTATCCCTTGGTACTGGTAGTGGTACAGAAAAAACTTTTATAAATAATAGTATAAATCCTGTTCCCCTTGTACCATTTACGATTAAAATTCTTGTCAATGGTGGTATTGTTGCAAATGATGATGGTGCTGGTAAGTTAGTTGGTACTGCATTATCGTCAGGAACAGTAGATTATGCAAATGGTTCAATATCAGTAACATTTGGTACTGCTCCAGCTGCTTCAGCGTCAATAGTTGCAGAATTTCAGTGGGATTCTGAAAGGTCAGATAATTACACACATTATGGTGTTGTTGATCTTGAATTAGTAAGGACAAGATTTAATGCACGTCCAATGCCTCTTGGATATAGAATTTCTGATATGACACGATTGATGTTGTCAACCACTGGTATTGGTGATGCTGATGAATATCTTGCAATGGCAATAGCACAGGAACATGCAAGAGCTAAAGATTATAAAGCAATCATTGATGCTAAACATATTGCATTAAGTAATTCAGTTGAAACCTTTGATGCTGATTTTTCAATAAAAGGTGAATTGAGTTACAAAACACATGCACAGAAATTGTTGTTTAAGATTGGACAGATAAGTGCAAGTATTTATGACACTGTAAAACGTGGTGGAGTAACTCATATTGTAGCAGGTGCTCAGGCAACAGAATATATGAAATTGCATGACAGTTGGAAGTCTGTTTCAGGGGATGCACTAACTGGTGTGTATCAGGCTGGTGAGCTTGATGGAAAACCTGTATTTACATGTCCAGCCGATAATTCACTTATTGCAACAAATGAAGTATTGCTGATATACAGAAATCCTGTTGAACTACTTGATACTTCACTTGTTTATGGTGTATTGACAGAGCTTGATGCTTCCTTAAGATATCCTAACTTCATTACTGAAGGTAATACATGTTCAGTTGAAGATAGGAAGATTATTGATACCAGATTTATTAGAATGCTTCAGATTATTAATTTGACCAATATTGGTATGTAATTAATAGTACATACACAAAATTAAAATAAAATCCCCCTATTATTTAATATATAGGGGGATTTTATTTATATAATATTAAGCTAAATGTTTT
>Ga0209204_1001953_pt1 | contig 17892 bp, 17 predicted proteins | sample AD_JPNMR2_MetaG_FD_184425 | JGI IMG/M metagenome (GOLD analysis project Ga0209204, IMG submission 184425) | Active sludge microbial communities of municipal wastewater-treating anaerobic digesters from Japan - AD_JPNMR2_MetaG (SPAdes) (version 2) | ecosystem: Engineered > Bioreactor > Anaerobic...
CTCGATAAACATCGAGAGGGCTTTGTCTAAATAACTATCAAATTATTTGTATTCCTCGGCAAGATATTTCTTTATGTCTGTATCTGCTTTCTTTATTGCCGTTTCCATATCAACTTTCCCATTGATGTAGTCGTTGAACATTGTGCTGACTACGTTTCTAATTTCCGTCCAAACACTGATCTGTGGATCTATCTTTGCATTGTCGATTTGTTGGAGTGGTATTTCAAGTAGTGGATCAGATTTTGCTGCCTGTTTCCAAATTGTGGTCTGGAGAGCAGCTCTGGTGACTGGGAGATATCCCGTATTGATTGCCCAATATGCCGTTACTTCTGGAGAAATCAAATACTTCATGAATTCCCATGCGGCTCTCTTCTCTTCTTCTTTTGCTGTTGAGAACATTATGACATCCGTACCTGCAAATGGAACGTTTCTTGTCTTCCAAACTGGTACTGGTGCCCAGCCCCATGTGAATTTTCCCTTCGAAGATTGTTCTGCGTATGTTCTACCAGCTATAGTGTCGATGTACATGAGCACAGTTCCCTGACCAAAGATATCGTTCAGATATCCACCTTGTGCAAACGCAATCTTGTCATCGAGCAATTTCTTGAAAAAGCTCAGTACTTCTCTTGTTTCCTGTGAGTCTATCGCAGAGACGTATTTTCCTGTTTTGTCCATCTTTACGATATCTCCACCGCGCATCATCAAGAATATTTGGAATGTATCGACCGTTGTTCTGAACGCATAACCGTAGACATCTGGTTTTCCATCTTTATTCTTGTCTTTTGTGAGAGTCTTTGAAGCGTAAAGTAACTCATTTATCGTTTTTGGAACGCTTACGCCAGCTGCCGAAAGTGCACTTGCGTTGTAGTACAGTATGTATAGACTCTTGTTGAATGGGACTGCATATACTGTATTTCCCCATGTACAATTGTCTCTGAATGCCTTAAACACATCTTGCCATTCAGCCTTCGTTATACCTATCTTTGGGTCATCCATGTACTTGTTCAACGGTTGAACGATATTGCTCTGAAGTAGTTTTGCAGTCCAGTTTGAGTATGCTTGAGATATTGTTGGAAGTTGCCCTGCTTGAGCACCTGCAAGTAGTTTCTGCTGCAATGCATTGTAGTTCCCAATGTATACAGCATCAACAACTATGTCTGGATGTGATTCGTTGAATGCCTTAACGATGTTGTTGAGTGTTGTCCCTTGATCCCCACCCATGGCATGCCAGAAAACAACTTTCGTTGCCGCAAAGAAGCTGACCGATATAACCAATAATACCACTAACAAAAATTTCCTCATACATCTACACCTCCCATGTTGTATTGAGAACATCGTACGCTTTGCTAATAGTCTAACATATAATTGTATCACAATTATTAAGAAAATACTTTTTCATTTGTAGGCCTAAATTCAAAGAATGGGCAGGAGTTACATGTATTCTTACGATATTGCCTGATTTTTCTAAAATATCTCCCTTTTCAATCTTTAATCTTTCAAACTCTGCATCGATAGTATTATTGTCTGTTTCATTTCTTTATAGCGATAACCAGTCTTATAATTTCAGCAGGGGATGCTGATTTCAATACCCTTGAAGCTTCTTCTATGGTATTTCCAGTAGTCAATACATCATCTATCAACAATACTTTTTTGTTTGCGAGTAAGTTTGAAACATCAGCTATGATAGCAAATTTACCTTTGACTGCCTCTCTTCTGTCTGTAGTTTGAAGCTGATCTGTTTCTCTTACTGCTTCCATTGATCTGACCCACGGTTTTTCAATGCGTTTTGATATTCGTTTTGCTATTAGTTCTACATGGTCATACCCACGCCGTTTTTTGGCGTTTTTTGTGGCAGGTACGTAAGTTATGATATCAAATGATATTTTGTGAGTTATAATCGTACTACTTGCTAACTTGGCAAGATCACTGGATAGTGAGTGATGATTGTGGAATTTGTAAGATAGAATAAAATCTCTAAGCTTTTCTTCGTAGAAACCAAAGTAATGGATATCATGGTTATTTACCTTTTTTGTTGTTGGTGCTGGTGAATTCGTCAAAAAAGCCTCACAATCTGGACATAATCGCTTTCCAAAGCTCTTGTTACCACACACTATGCAATTTGTAGTTGTAAATAAATCCAGTACATTTTCGATGCCTGACCTGATAAGGGTTAAAGAATCAAACTTCGATGATCTCATACTCTTTTGTGTTTGGATCCAGTATAACAGCTGTTGCACGGCCGGTAAGGTAACCGCAAGATTCACCAGGATTGATTATAAGTGTCTTCCCATCTTGCTGTATGTCAAGTTGGTGCGTGTGACCGTATAACACAAAATCGTAAAGCTGAGACCTTACGGCAGGAAGTAGAGCATACGGTTCATGCATGAGAAAGAGTTTCATTCCATCGATAGTAAGTTCAAACGGCCCATTGTGAATCTTGTTATGGAACTTCTGTGCTAAAAAGAGTTTCTCACCATCGTTGTTCCCAAATACTCCAAAGAAGTTTATACCATTCTCAATGAAATATGGTGCCATAAATGGAGAAACAATATCTCCAAGGTGAAAGATCCTCGTTACACCTTTTTCTGAAGCCTTTTCGATCAACTTCTTCACATTTGGGATACAGTCGTGGGAATCACTTATGATCATCCACATGTTCTTTTGTGGATTTTTCTCCAGGTCCTGTTGATTCTGTAATTTCTGAAGATTTTTCTGTGGATTCAACTGCCTCGATCTCCTTTCTGAATCTGGCAAATCGCCACACTAATACAGTTCCAAGGAAAACTATTAGATAATACGTGACGAACCTGTATACAACTATTCCGCTCATAGAAGCCTTTCCTCCGTATATCGTGGAGTACACAAGTTGATAGAATCCTTCTACACCACCACTAGAACCCGGTGTTGGAATGTAATATGCAACTGTGCTAAGCATCGTCATTATGCCCCAGAAAACAGGAAATGCCAAGCTCTTTGTAGAGACAGATTCTATTGCAAATTTCAATTGATATGCAATAAGCGCAGAACCGAGTAATCCTAATCCAAAGTCGAGTATTAGCGACCAAGAAGATTTTGAAAACAATATTTTTGTGGATTGACTCATCTTATCTAACCATTCAAGCGCAGCTGCTTCTTTCTTTTTTATCTTTTCGGATTTTGTTATGAAACCGATGAATTGGAATATCTTCAAAAGTAGGTTTTTGTTAACAAATACCAAGAATCCTAGGATAGTTATAACAACTGTGACAAAAAATCCAACCAACACGATCGTCAGTCCCACAGTTCCCCGTAATATCGATAGTACTTTACTTATGAAGAAGATATCAACTGTAAAGACTACTGCTACGCCAACAAACAAACGACTTATTGAAATGTTGGTTGCGTCGTAGGCAGGTATACCAAGCCTTGTAAGGTGATAAATCTGGAATGGTTGACCCCCGATGGACATTGGTGTGACGAATGAAAAAAATATATTGAGGAATACGTTCTCGAAACATTGAAAAAGGGTAAGTTTGTGTCCCATACTCCTAACAACGAAAAACATTCTTAGTGTATGCAATAAATAATCTAAAACAAGTAGTCCAAGCATAACTAACCAAGCTTTTTTCGGGAACACTTTTATCGCAGAGATCATGTTTTGGTCTGCAAAGAATACACCAACAATGTTAACTATAACAAATCCGATTATGACTGAGATTATCACGTTGATCAATATTTTTCTAAGATTCAAAGACTATCACCCTTTCTCTGTCTATTCTGTTTAGTTTAGAATGTTTCAGTCTTCTAATTCGTCCTTGATCTCAAAAAGAGAGAGAAAAGTTCCATGTCTTCCATTGTAGTTATCTTTATGTTCTTCTTAGAACCCTTTACATAATAGATTTTACCACCAGTGCTCAAAATTATCGAGGCATCATCTGAAAACAATTGTAACCTATCTATATTTGCTTTCATTGCATTTGAGATTATAACATATTTGAATGTCTGCGGTGTTTGATGAAGGTATATCTTGCTTCTTTCAATGAGTTCCTCAACTTCAATACCACTTTCTGAATAACTTACCGTATCTGTCGAATTGATTGCTGTTACTACTGCACCATGTTCCTCGCAGCATTTGATATTTTCCAGGACTATTTCTTTTGAAACCAACGGCCTTGCACCATCGTGTACTACAATTATATCATCATTAGAAGCTATAGATTTTAGGAATTCGACCCCATTCCAAACGGAGTATTCTCTACTCTCACCACCTGAGATAACATCAATATCAGTATTCCCGATGTCTTGAGGACGCAACTGAAGATGAGATATGATTTCTCGTGTGTCGTCCAAATAATCCTTTGGTGAGGTAATGACAATGCGGTCGAAGATGTAAAAATCGATGAATTTTTCCACAACATACTCTAACAATGTTCTACCATCTTCCAGTGGGTAGAACTGTTTCGGCTTTGTCCAACCAAATCTCTTTCCCTCACCTCCAAAAGTCAAGATGGCATATTTCTTGCGATTTGTCGCTTTATCATCACTATCGAATGCACTATCCAATAGTCAAGCTCCTTTCTCTCTTATCATTCTTAGCAGTTCTTCTTCGTTAATCGTTGTTACACCAAATTTGATTGCTTTGTCAAGTTTGCTACCAGGATTATCGCCCACAATGAGATAATTCGTTTTCTTTGTGAGATTGTCTGTGAAGTGTCCACCAAGTGATTCTATGTAGTTTTTAATTTCCTCACGAGAGAAGTGCTTGAGTGTACCAGTAACGCAAAATGTTAAACCACTTAGTACGTTGTTCTCTTCTTTTACAGTACTTTCTGCCTTGACACCAGCTTGCTTTAATTTTTCTATGATCTCACGGGCTTTATCACTGTTAAAGTAAGAAACTATACTATTTGCAACTTCCTCACCGATTCCCTCTATTTGCATTAAATCATCAATTCGTGCGCTTGATAGCTCATCGATCGTTGTGTATTTTTTTGCCAGTACTTTCGCTGTCTTCTCTCCTACACCAGGTATGCCCAATCCAATTATCAATCTGTCGAGCGATGTGTTCTTGGCATTTTCTATTTCAGATAACAAATTTGAAATCATCTTCGGCCCAACACCATTTATCTGTGATAGCATAAATACATTCAGATAGAATATATCAGCGATATCTTTTACAAAACCTGCATCGACAAGTTTTGAGACCAATTTCGGCCCTACGCCTTGTATATTAAGTGCCTGTCTTGAGACAAATACTTCCAATTGCCTTTTTAACTTTGCCTGGCAGAATGGATTTTGACACTCATATGCGACATATTCTCCAGATTGCTTTCCAACCGGTCTACCACATACGGGACATTTTTCTGGAGGTTCTATTGGAACTTCATCACCATCTCTCAATTCGGTGACTACGTAAGAGACTTGCGGAATTATACCGCCAGCCTTTTCGATCAATACGTAATCACCTATGCGTATGTCCTTCTCTGCAACATAATCAAAGTTATGAAGCGATGCCCTCTTGATAATCGTACCTTCCAGTTCGACCGGCTCGAATTCTGCAACAGGGGTAATCACACCAGTTCTTCCAACTTGATAAGCAACGTTCAAGACCTTTGTTCTAACTTGTTGCGCTGGAAATTTGAATGCTATAGCCCATCTTGGTGACTTTGCAGTCATACCAAGTTCATTTTGTTTTTCGAAGTCGTTGACTTTCACAACTACGCCATCGATCCAATACTCAAGTTCTTTTCGCTTCTGCGTCCACTCTTTCCAGTATGCTATGACTTCATCGACTGACTCACATAATTTACTGTGCGGATTGACTTTGAATCTCATGTTTTCAAGGAATTTCAACGCTTCCCACTGCGTTTTCAGGCCATATTGTTGGGGTTTCACAATGTAATATATAAAAGAATCCAATTTCCTCTGTGAGACGACAACTGGATCAAGTAGATGTAGAGTACCTGCCGTTGCATTCCGTGGATTTGCAAATGTGGGAAGCCCTTCCTCTTCTCGTTGAGCGTTGAATTGTTCGAAAAAACTAACTGGCATGAAAATCTCGCCACGTACTTCCAAATCTATCGGTTCAGTCAATTTAAGAGGGACAGACCTTATCGTTTTAACGTTTACAGTAACATCGTCACCTCTAAGGCCGTCGCCACGAGTGATTGCTTGAACTAACATTCCATCTTTGTATCTCAATGCGATGGAGACACCGTCTATCTTCAACTCGGCAACGTACGATACTTGTCCAACACCTTTTTTGACTCGCTCGTGAAAATTTCTGATATCCATTTCATTGTAGGTATTATCCAGACTAAGCATAGGTTCAACATGTTCGACAGTCTCAAAACCTTCAACATGAGATTCTCCAACTCTTTGGGTTGGAGAATCTGGGGTTTTCAATTCTGGATACTTCTCTTCTAATTCTATCAATCTTTTCATTAATTTATCGTATTCTTCGTCACTTATGACAGGACTAGACAGGACATAATATCTGTAATTGTGGTACTCGATTTCATCTCTGAGTTTTTGAACTTCTTCCCTTATTTTTTCCGGTACCATTGGATTCACCCTCGCGTTTTGATTTTTTCAATTCCCCATTGGCATTTACTTTCTTGCCATTTTGCTTTCCATTAGTACCACTGCTATTTTTCTGATTTTTCTTTACATCTTTACTATTTATCACCGTGCTTCCTTGTTCATTCATATCATTGTCTGTAATCTCGAACTTGATCTCCATTCTAACCTTGTCTGCTTTGACAACTTTCGCTTTTAGGATATCACCGATTCTGTAGATTATACCTGTGTGTTTTCCAATAAGCATTCCCTTTTCTTCATCGTAGTAATAATAATCATCCAAGGTAGAAACGTGTATAAGTCCTGATATGTATTTTTCGGGTATCTCAACGAACATACCAAATTTGGTTACTGAAGTGACAATCACTTGAAAAACCTCGCCCACGTGTTTTGAAATATAGTCTATTTTCTTGAGTGCTTCATAGTCCCATTCTGCCTCATTTGCATTCCGTTCTTTCTTACTGCAATGCACAGCCGCCTTTGAGAGGTATTTTTCAAGGTTTTTTCGCTCTTTCTTCGAAATTTTTCCTCCTGTTTCTAGGTACATCTTTAACAGTCTGTGGACTATAAGGTCTGGGTACCTCCTTATCGGGGATGTAAAATGAGTATAAGCCTCCGACGCAAGTCCGAAATGCCCCACGTTACTCGGTGAGTAAACTGCGCGCTTCATCGAGCGCACTAACAGTCTCTGAATGCTGTTTCTGAGTTGGTGCCCTTTGGTCTTTTCAAGTAGTTCTTGCAGAACCTTTGGATGGATTTGGTGAGGCATTCTCATTGTTACACCTATTGCAGAAAGGTAGTTCTTTAACTGAAGAAGTGTATCAAAATCCGGTTTTTCGTGTATTCTGTAGATGCAAGGCATTTGTGCTTTATCGAATATCTCAGCTATAGTTTCATTTGCCTTTATCATGAATTCTTCTATTATGACTTCGGATTCGCCACGTCTTCTTGCAACGATATCAATTGCATGCCCATTCTCGTCCAAAATGATCTCAACTTCGTCGCCTTCGATGTCTAGTATCGCACCTCTGCGTCTTCTATTCTCCCTCAGTATGTCCTTCAGTTCTTTCATGAGACGTATATGTTCAGCAAGATCTTTTAACTTATCTCCCTCAGGTCGACCTTCAATGAAGGCATTTACATCATCGTAAACTAACCTTCTGAAACTTCTGATAACACCGTTACCAACTTCGTAGTCTACAGTATTACCATTTTCGTCAATTTCCATGAGTAGTGACATAACTAATCTATCTTCTCCTTGAACCAAACTACACAGTCCGTTGGACAACTTAAATGGAAACATCGGTATGACCCTATCTCCGAGATAAACACTTGTTGCTCGTTCATATGCTTCTGCATCAAGGGCAGTATCTGGTCTCACATAATGTGAAACATCTGCTATGTGGACACCAAGTAGGTAGTTTCCGTTTGGCAGTTTCTTAACTTGTACTGCATCATCAAAATCCTTAGCATCAGCACCATCTATCGTGACTATTATCTCATCTCTAAAATCCCATCTGTCTCTAAGATCAGACTCAGGTACTCTATCAGGCAGCTTAGCAGTTTCCTCCATCACTTCATTGGGGAATTGTACCGATAAATTATGTTTCACAACAACTGTCGGAAAATCCGTCGCAGGATCTTCCACCATTCCTAATACTTCAACTACTTTAACCTCTGGTGCCTTCTTTGGGGACGGATATCTTGTAATCTCAGCAACAACCTTCATTCCAGGTTTAGCACTGTTGATGTTCTCAATAGGTACGTTGAATTCGTATGGTAATTTCGGGTCATCAGGAATTACAAAAGCAAATTGCCCGCGAGTTTCAAAGACACCGACAAATTGTTTTATGCCACGTTCCAATATCTTTGTGACACGACCTTCGGGCAGTTCATACCATTTCCCTATTATCTGTACCTGAACTGTATCTTTATGCATTGCCAAATTCGCTTTCTCTACAGGAATTGCTATTTCTTGACCATTTTCAGCTGTCACGAAAGCTATGTTCCCACTACGAGTAAACTCGATTATACCGGTAACAAGGTTCCCCCTGGCTAATCTGTATCTACCGTCATCTCCCTTGAATATATACCCAGTACTAGTTAATTCCTCCAGTTGCTTTTTCAGCAATTCTCTCTCCTTTTCATCATCGATGTTGTAAAACCTGCATATTTCTTTAAAAGTCATCGGATTCTGTGCGAGAGATTTAAAAAACTCTTTCAGTTTTGTCTTTGATGGCAAGTCAACTACCTCCTTTTTATGTACGTTTGAAACGAATATCAATTCTAAAATATTTATATATATTATATCATAGGTAAAAGGGTATGTACTTATCATGCTTTATTTCCTTTATCTTTAGAATTGTAGCACTTTTCCCCTATTTGTGAATTTTGACTCTTTTCGTTTTCACTGATACACTCTTGATAATAGATGTAGTTACAAAACTCGATAATCTCGACAAACTCATATTGTCAAATAGTGTCAAAATAGTCTGAAGGAGGCATTTCTTGTGGGGCAAAAGAGTATATTTTCGTTTGAAACGTTCGTCTTTATATTCGTTCTGGTGATATTTCTTTGGCTTTTCCTAGCTACTATGGGAGGAGCTAATTTTTTTAAGACCCTTATGGCCACAGCTCATGATCTTCTGCTAAACACAGTATTATTTATAATGGCTGTTGCAGTACTAACAGGTGCTTTTGCCGCACTGCTCGATGAATTTGGAGTAGTTCACTGGGTCGATATATTGTTGGATAGATTCATGAAACCGCTATACAACCTACCCGGTATTGCGGTAATGGGAGTATTATCAACTTATTTTTCCGATAATCCTGCTATAATAGCACTAGGTAAAGATAAAAACTTTATCTCGCATTTTGAAAAATGGCAAGAGCCTTTACTCTGCAATTTAGGTACAGCATTTGGCATGGGTATGATTGTATCAACATTTTTCATAGCGCAAGGTGGACGTGCAGGCGTAAACTTGCTGCCTGCAGTTGTTATTGGGAACATTTCCACTGTGATTGGTAGTATAGTGAGCGTTAGGATGTTCTCGTACTGGACAAAGAAGAGGCTTGGAAGTATTCCTAAGGAAATACAAAAAGAAAACCTGAAATACAGAAAAATAAGGGAAGGCAGCATATTCGAAAGGACTTTAGAGGCGATGCTTGATGGCGGTAAATCTGGAGTTGACATTGGAATTGGAATAATTCCAGGTGTTCTCATAATAAGTACTTTTATCATGATGATTACCTTCGGGCCAAAGGATTTCAATGCCGGATATCAAGGGTTGGCCTACGAAGGTATAGCACTTTTTGATAAGATCGGTAAATATCTCTACTGGCCGATGAAGATATTATTTGGTTTCGAATCACCACAACTTGTGGCATTCCCAATAACTTGTTTGGGTTCAACAGGTGCGGCATTAGCTCTTATACCGCGGTTTATGGAGCATGGATTGGTGAATCCAAGTGACGTTGCAGTCTTCACAGCTATCGGTATGACATGGAGTGGTTATCTCAGTACACATGTGGGTATGATGGATGCCCTTGGATATAGACATCTCACAAGTAAAGCAATAATATCGCATACTGTAGGAGGACTAGTAGCTGCATTCAGTGCAAACATCATTTACAATCTTCTCTTCTAATCGTTGTTTTCGTTATTTAGTGCCGTGTTTAACGAATGTTCATAGCTTAGAAGAAAACAATTGAGGGGGATGAAAAATGGAGAAACTTTCTTTCAAAGACCTACGGATATTCAGAACTTCTGGTGAGCTACAAGTCAACACTTACCTCTTTTCACTACATGGGATAAACTATGTTGTCGATCCAGGCAAGGGTATCGGGAAATACGTAGACAGGATCAAATGTGATGTCATAATAACACACGGTCATTATGACCATATAGCAGGAATCAGAGAACTTGAAGTCGATAGGCTGTATATATCACCGGAAGATAGTGCTTTTTTAAGAGAAGCTAGACTTAATTTATCAGGCTTTTTTAATGATATTGTTAGTATGGACATTTCTTGGTATAATATAGATGATTATTTTGATACCCTACTAGCACCTGGGCATACCCCGGGCTCACGCATAGTAGTTTTCGAAGGCGTTCTATTTACGGGCGATGTCGTCTTTTCAGACACAGTTGGAAGAGCCGATCTGAACCCAATCCCTGGTCAACAACGAGTTATGAGTAAAACAGTAAGAACTCTCTCCAAGATATTTAAGCAATTTCCTCAAGATTGGTACGTCTGCCCCGGGCACGGGGATATCGTTACTTTGGAGAAATTGTTCAAGATGAATCCGTTTTTTAAGTAATTAGAAGTATCTGGAGTTGATTTTTTGACAAAGGACTTTGAGAATCTATACAAGCAGGAATTTATCGAAAGGTTCAATTCACTAGTAGGAAAACGAAAGATTATTTTGGACATCTTGAAGGATTATAGAGAACTTAACAAGGGGAAAATCGAATCGCTAATAAGAAACTTCGAAAGGCCTGAGAAAGAAGATCTAAAGAAGACAAATCCCCTCGTTTTTTCTTTTCTGCTCGATAATTTGTTCAACGGTAGAGATACTATTGAATCAAAGATAACAGATTTTGAACGGAACTCTATCTCGAAATATGTGCTATTTGAAATCCTATTTTGGTCAAAGCCTTCTACCTACCCGTTTCCTAGTTCCAAGATCAGCAACTACAGAGATTTCATTAAAGAGAAAAAGAGCAAATTGAACGAGTTAAAACTTGAAAACTTCTTAGAACTTCGTGCTTTGGAAACTATTTCTGAAGATGGTTTTATAGACGAGATAAAAAAAGAGATTATAAGAATTACTCCTTTAGAATTGGAAGACTATTTGTGGATGAGAGATTTTGTTAATTACCTTGATGGAGTTGAGAGGAATTCTGTAAAGTCTATGATCCACCCATATGTTTGGAGAGTTCTTACTTGCAAAAATTTTGAAAAGCCTTTAATAATAGATGGGAATAACATACTTATGATTTCAGAACTTAAGGGACCAGAGAAAATAGACACTTTGTTATCTTTAGTATCCAAATTGGACAAGATTTATTTTCCATTCTACGTAGTCTTTGATGCCAATGCAAAGTACAAGTTTAATACGAAGTACTTTAAGTACAAAAGAGTTTACTATCATTCTCCTGCAGATGAGCTTATACTAGGACTAGCTAAGGAGCTCAACGCAGTAGTGTGCTCAAGAGATAGGTACAGAGAATATAGTTCAAAGATCCGAAACATATGGCATGAGCTAAAAGTCTAGAATAGGAAACAAAAAGCGATAACAGTCTTAAACTACCCGCCACCTTAGAGGTGGAGGATTTCGAAAGAAGTTTAGTCAAACGACCCTTATTCTCTCAGGCTGGTCTAAGCAGCCTCTACACTGTAGAGCCATCAGACTCATCAGTTTACTTGTCCGCACTAATGTGCGCCAGATGTATCAGTTGATATAATTATGTCCCACGTTTGTTTATTTTAAAAGTTTAAGACGAACAGAAAGGAGGTAGGACAATTCCTCTCCAACTTAAGCTACCGTTTGGAAGTTGAAGTATCCTTGCCCATTATATTGATGAAAACGCGAGGTGTACTGATGATAATACTGGCAACTTCTTCCAAAAGAAGGATCAAGCTCTTTTCGTTATTAGGGTTGCCTTTTCAAGTGATTTCACCACAGATCGAAGAAACACCTTCGCAGTGTAATCCGGAACGGATAGTTCTCGAATTATCCCACAAAAAGGCAGATGCAGTTTACACAAAATACCCCTATGAGACGATCATATCAGCTGACACAGTAGTTTGGTTTGATGGTAAAATAATGGGTAAACCGAAAGACGAAAATGAAGCTTGGAAGATGTTGAATAAACTCTCTGGAAACTGGCACAAAGTTTTTACAGGTGTTCATGTTAAAATAGATGGTGAAGAGGTTTCTTTTTGCGAAGTTACGGAAGTGAAATTCAGACAGCTAACCGATTTTGAGATTGATTATTATGTCTCGACAAAAGATCCCTTGGATAAAGCAGGGGCTTACGGTATTCAAGGATTTGCAGGCGTCTTTGTTGAAAAAATAATTGGTGATTATACAAACATCGTTGGGCTACCTTTGCCGAGACTTTGGAAGCTCCTTTTGGATAGGGGGATTGTAGGTAAATATGCCGATAGAGAACGGTCCTAGAGAAAAGTTGATTTCCGAAGGTGCTGACTCCTTATCTACCCCTGAGCTGATAGCGATCCTCTTGAGAACTGGAACAAAAGATACGAACGTGCTGGTACTTTCAGATGAGCTATTCAATGCTTTTGGGAAAAGCCTTTACAAGATGTCAAGAGTAACGTTAGACGAGTTTAAAAAGATCAAAGGACTGGGTAACGTGAAAGCGGTAACGCTCTTAGCCGCTCTTGAACTTGCAAAGAGGTTAGTCAGAGAAGAAGTTTCAATTTTAGATGAACCGGTTTTTAACTCTCCTGAAAATGTTTTCAAATACTGTATGGACATGCAAACGTTTCGGCAAGAAGTTGCAAGGGTCTTGTTCCTCGATACAAAGTTGAAATTGGTAGGATCAAAGGATATATCTAAAGGGACGCTGAATATCTCTGTCGTCCATCCAAGAGATATATTCCGAGAAGCACTCTTGAGAAATTGTTCCGGTATTGTGTTAGTTCATAACCATCCATCAGGAGATGTAAAGCCAAGTAACGAGGATTTGGAATTGACCATCCGATTGAAGAAAACTGGTGATCTACTTGGAATAACTTTGCTTGATCACGTAATAATCGGGAATACGTTCTACAGTTTTAGACAAGATTGTAAAGAGGTAGGGTGGAACAATGATTGACAACGAAGATGAAAAACTCAAGAACTTAATGAAGTTAAAAGCTGAGATCGAAAAGGACCTAGAAAAAAAGGGGTTAGCCAGAGGAAAGAAAGAAACTCAAAAAGCGTCATCGGTTGATGAGACTGTTCTCAAGAAATTAAGAGAGAACATAGTTGTTTCTGCTCAGATCAAAGAAGAAGATAGTCTGACTCTTTACAATATAAACGCACAAGATTATGCTTCAGACTTAGAAGAGATAGAAAGAGCTATCAAGAATTTCCAAATGAAAACGTCTGATATGAACAGAAAGATAATCTTTGAAGGGCTTATAGATCTACTGCATGGGGAATTCGAAAAGGCAAAAAACTCTTTTTCAAAAGTGAAATCAATAGAATCTTACTACAACCTGTTGTTGACTAAAATATACGGTGGTGAAGAGATAACAAACGACATAACACAATTTCTAAAAGGATATCCAGACTCGATATATCCGTTACTTTTACTTTTGGAATTCGAGTTGCTGAGAGGTAATCCCACGAACATCGAAAAGGTCTTATCGATCCTTGCAAAGAGATCTCTATTCTGGAGCATGATAAATGCATTGTATACAAACACTGCAACAGATGACAATGTGAACAAGGCAATTCGCGAACGTGTTTTCTCATCCCTTGTAGTATTACTAAGTGTATACATAGATCCCACAAAAGAGTACCCCATACAGTCCCACACATGCCTAAATGTCCATAAGGCTTACCTGCGTGGGGAAACAATACAAGCGCCAAATTGGTGTCTATTTGGTCAATTGATAACGGAGTCAAGAAGGTATTTAGCTGGATATAAGATAGAATTGGAAAGAATCAAAAGATTTGAAAGAGCACCTGAAACGAAATTGTTTTTGGGATTCTTTTTCTATAATGAAGGTAATTATGCAGTTGCTAAAGAGTATTTCAGAAGGTTTGAAAGACAAGTGGAACAGTACAAAATTTGTTTGAAACCGCTCAAACAATCTAAAATAGGGATGGAACAATTTACCGGGATTCCACGAGACTTCGAGGAGTTAAAGGAAGAACCAAGTGGGATTCTGGAGACTATCCAATCGCATAAAGACTGTGATTTCTATATCTATTTTAGGGATCTTGAATTTGTCAGGCTCGTTTTTTCAGAGGAACACTGTGCGATAAATTATAACAGAAAAATGCGGGGCAGCATATGATGATAGGGGGATTTATATGATTCCACTCTTTGATCTTACTAGGCAGTACAGTCAACTGAGAAATGAGATTTTGGAAACAGTAGATGAAGTTTTGAGTGGTGGACAGGTAATTTTAGGTCCGTGGGTAGAGAAATTCGAAAGAGAGCTTTCAGAATATCTTGGCGTCAATCACTCAATTGGGGTTGCGAATGGTAGTGATGCATTAGTCATAGCTTTACGATCATTCGGAATAGAAAAAGGAGAAAAGATAGTCACAACACCATACACTTTTTTTGCCACAGCCTCTTGTATAGTCAGAAATGGTGGTGTGCCTGTCTTCGTTGATGTAGACCCTGACACTTATAATATCGATCTCAACCAAGTCGAAAAGATAATAAAGAGTGAAAGGATAAGAGTCATAATTCCGGTGCATCTGTTTGGACAAACTGTAGATTTCGATAATTTGTGTTTTCTAAAAGAAAAGTATGGCGTTAAAATACTTGAAGATGCAGCACAATCGATAGGCAGTGAGGGAAAAATAGGAGATAGAGTCCAAAAATCCGGTACTTTTGGAGATATCGGTGTTTTCTCGTTCTTTCCCACAAAGAATTTGGGTGCCTATGGAGACGCAGGTGCCATAGTAACAAATGATGATGAACTGGCTGAGCAATCAAGATCATTGAGGCAACATGGTTCAAAGAAGAAGTACTTCCATGAAACAGTTGGCTACAATTCACGATTAGATGCGTTGCATGCTGCAATTTTATCTGTAAAGCTTAGATATCTTGATCAGTGGATAAAAAGACGCATAGAAATAGCAAAATTGTACCAATCCCTATTTGAAGAATATAATCTGCCGTTGAAATACCCAAAAATTCAGGACAAAGGTTATCGTTATCATGTCTTTCATCAATATGTAGTCGAATTTAGAGACAATTCTGAAAGAGAGCTTGCAAGGAAGCACTTAAACGAGTCTAAGATAGGAACTTCGATCTACTATCCCCTCCCTTTACATCTGCAAAAGTGTTTTGAGGAATATGGATACGAAGAAGGGAGCCTACCTATATCAGAAAGGCTTTCAAAAACAACATTGGCACTCCCCATATTTCCTGAACTTACTGATGATGAGATAGAACAAGTTGTAAATAAAATAAGAGAGGTGTTTTGAATGCCCGATAATGACCAGAACGAGCAGTTTTTACAATCTTTAGAAAGTTTTGTTAGAAGGTACTTAAGAGTAAAAGATACGCTAAAAGAACTGAATAGAGAAAAGAAAGAACTTGAAGATGTAATTATTCAGATGGTCGAAGGCACAGATATAGATCATGTGATAGTAGATGGAACTGTTGTGGAATTTGAGAACAGGACAAAGATAAAACTCAAATGACTGTACCTGTTGTTTCCTTAATATCGTTAGATGACTTTGAGACAGACTAACGTTGGTTTGCAGATTATACAAAGCTAAAATAAAATCATGAAAGAAGGGATAGTTGCATAGATTCTACAAAGTTCTTCAGCAGTCTTTCAAGGGAGGGGTAAAAGTGGAGCAAAGTTCAGATTCAAAAAAAGACTTTAAAATGAGTAAATTATTAGTACTCGGCTTTGGATTTCTTGGGATCAGCATAGTTTGGCCATTGTACAATGCCTATGTACCGATTTTTTTGAAAGATTTCAACTTGTCTTCAACGGCGATAGGATTTGTTATGACCATCGACAACATATTTGCTATCATCCTACTGCCAATTTTAGGTGTACTGAGCGATCAAACGAGAACAAGACTAGGAAGGCGGATGCCGTACATACTCGTTGGAGCGCCGCTAGCCGCTTTGACGTTTTCTCTCATACCTCTCACTAGGTCATGGAATGCATTGTGGCTCATGATGCTCAACATAATATTCATGAATTTCTTTATGGCACTCTTCAGATCTCCAGTTATAGCACTCATGCCGGATATTACACCATCGGAACACAGAAGTCAGGCCAATGGTGTTATAAACTTTATGGGTGGCGTTGGTGCATTGCTTGCCTATTTTGGTGGTAAACCACTCTACGATGCGAATTTCGGGTTACCGTTCTATGTTGGTGCTATCCTTATGCTCATTGCTTCTATGTTAGTTGTCATTTTCATAAAGGAAGATGAAAAATACCGAGTAAAAGACAAAACAGAGAAAGTCAAATCCGAGAATGTCTATAAGAAGAGTTATTCTGATCTTAAATCGAACATGAAAGATGTTTTTGCAAGCAAAGACCATAGCCTTTTGATGATGCTTCTTTCCATACTTTTTTGGTTCATAGGATATAATGCAATTGAAACATTCTTTACCAGCTACGCGAAGTACAGAATCGGTATAAGTGAAAGCACAGGTGCACTTATCCTTGGTGCCTTTTCCCTAACATTCATGCTTTTTTCGATCCCAGCTGGTTTCATAGGTGCAAAGATCGGAAGAAAAAAGACTATGTCGTTTGGACTAACACTGCTTTTCTGCGTGATCCTCGTAACTTTAGTACTGGGATTAGCAATCACGGACAAAAACTTACTGACAATTGTGTTCTTTATCATATTTGCAATAGGCGGTTTTGGATGGGCCATGGTTAATGTCAACTCGCTTCCGATGATAGTTGATATGACAACAGAGGAGAAAGTTGGTGGATATACTGGCCTTTATTATTTCTTCTCCATGTCTGCAAATATAATAGCTCCGCCATTAGCAGGCGTTTTCATCGATAAAGTCAATTACGATACCCTATTGGTTTTGTCTTGTATTTTCTTCGGGCTCTCCCTTATTACGATTCAGTTTGTCAAACGTGGAGATGTAAAAATGGAAAAGGCACATGGATAAAACTATTAATAACACCAAGAATTTATAAATCTAACAATTAGCAAGATTTAGCAAATATTAACCAAACTCTCTCGGCACTTTGATTCAAAAAGAGTATATGTAACCAGCCGAGAGAGTTTTTTGTTTTTCTGAAGTTCTTTTATTCCTCGCTCTTTTTCAATCTAACAGCTGTCCCGTAGACAAATAACTCGGTAGCACTCTGCAGTACCGATGAAGAACCGAACCTAACCCCGATTATTGCATCTGCCCCAAGTTTCTCCGCTGCGTCGATCATACGTTTAAGTGCTATGTTTCGGCTTTCTGTAAGTAATTCCGTATACCCCTTTATTTCACCACCAGCTAAGGTCTTAAATGCCGCCGCTATATCTCTCCCAACATGTTTTGAATTTACGATAGTGCCACTAACGATTCCTAGAGTTTCAACAATCACATATCCTGGTACATATTCAATTGTCTCAACGATCATTTTATAACCTCCT
>Ga0209204_1001967_pt1 | contig 17813 bp, 13 predicted proteins | sample AD_JPNMR2_MetaG_FD_184425 | JGI IMG/M metagenome (GOLD analysis project Ga0209204, IMG submission 184425) | Active sludge microbial communities of municipal wastewater-treating anaerobic digesters from Japan - AD_JPNMR2_MetaG (SPAdes) (version 2) | ecosystem: Engineered > Bioreactor > Anaerobic...
TTTTCAAGCATTGGTTTGAAGATTAAGGATATGATGGATTTTGATTTTAAGTGGGTTGTTGAAAACTGCAATGGGGTTGTGGGATATATTCCTGATGAAAGAGCTTTTAAGGCAGCAGAAGAAAATAAAAAAATAAAAGGTGAAGAATTTCCGGATGTTGATGTGTGTGAGTCCATTGGTATGGAAGCAAGTTACGAAACCAGCCCGATTTCATGCAGGTTGGCTCCTGATGTAGAAAAGGCAATTCTTTCGCAATTTCAACAATTACTGGAAAGACATAACAAACTGATTGCACGGCAGTAATTTACTTGCATTCAACCTCAAGGACTTCAGTAATTGATTTCAGGTCTTCAAGTACGCTGATGATATTTCTTTTACCTCTTGATCTGCACTGAACTTCCACAGCTGAAATGTTTTCTTGTTTTTGAAACAAAATGGAATATTCAAGAATTTGATAGCCCTTTTTTGTGAGTATTGATAATATCTGATCAATGATGTTTGAAGTTTCCCCAGAAAATCTTATTTTAATTCTGTTATAAGCATCATGGGGAATTCTGGATTCCACGCCTTTGAGGGTGAGCAGGGTTATCAAGACGAGAATTGTCGTTCCGATGCCGAGGAAATAATAACCGCATCCCACAGCAAGTCCCATGGCACTTACAACCCACAGACACGACGCAGTGGTAATACCTCTGACCTTTCCCATGTCTCTGATAATAGTCCCGGCACCGATAAATCCAATGCCTGTAAGGACACCATATGCAATTCTTGCAGGGTCAACTCTCAAAAATGGAGATTCGGCAGAAAGAAAAAGTTCGGATATTCGTAATGATACTACCATTGCAAGACAACAACCCATGCCAACCAGTATGAGAGTACGAAATCCTGCAGCACGGGCATGTCTTTCCCTTTCCCATCCTATGATCCCGCTAAGGATTCCAGTAATAAATATTCTGAGTAACCAATCCCATTCGGTCATATCTGTATTCTATTATTTTTTTCTGAAATGTCAAAAAGAATAGTTTGTAAAATTATATTTTTTTTCTAAAATATAAGCATGGATGAACAAAGGTTGCAACAAAGATTGTCCCAGGTTCAGGTAAATATTATTTATCAGAGGATTCTCCAATCCACGGCGCTTGATCTTGTTCAGATGTGCGAGGATATTGTAGGAGAAAATCCCATGCTTGAATTTGAAAAAATTTACTCGGAATCATCGGCATATACACAATACAGGTATCAATCCATTGCAGCAAAGGAAACTCTTGCGGACAATCTAAAAAAACAGATTGCATATCTTAATACTGAACCAATAATTTCAAAAACCGCAATATTCATTGTTGATCTCATTGATAGGGATGGTTATCTCCGTTTCACTGTGGAAGAAATCTGTAATATTACAGGTGCCAGTTTGTCTACTGTGGAAAAAGCGCTTACTGTTGTTCAATCACTTGAACCACCAGGTATTGGAGCACGCGACCTTCTTGAATGTTTTATGTTGCAAATAAGAGCAAAACAAATGGAAAACAGTCCTGTTTTCACAATGATTTCCAGATATGGTAAAGACCTGCTGGCTGGAAAATTTTCTTGCATAAAAAAGGGAATGGATCTGACAGATGCAGAGTTTTCACAGATCATTGAAGAGATAAGGAAACTGAATCCATTTCCCGCCAGGGACTATTCAAATCCGAATGAGGTTGTTGCGATTTTCCCTGATTTTATCATTAAAAGTTTGGAGCCGATTTCTATAGAAATCGGCGAAGATAAGATGTTCAGACTTTTTCTCAATGAAAAATATATCAAGTTGCTCAGAAGCAAATCTGTCGGAGTTGGAGAAAAACAGTTTCTAAAAGAGAAACTTTCTCAGGCAAGAGCATTTCTTTTACACATTGAAAACAGAAAAAAATTTCTTGAAAAAATGATCAAATATGTTGTTGAGTACCAGAAAGATTTTTTTTGCTCAAAAAGTGCCCTAAAACCACTTTCAGAAAAGGATCTGGCTGAAAAGTTTATTTGCAGCCAATCTTTGATAAGCAGGGCTATTTCTGGTAAATATATTGCCTGCGGGAAGAAAATATTTCCGGTCAGAAATTTATTCAGTTATGCTACAGGACAACACAGTCAGGATTTTATTGCTGAAGAGATAAGAAATATCATCAAAGATTCAAACGTTTCTCTGTCTGATCGTCAGATATCGGATATACTCAAACAACGGGGAATTTCAATTGCTCCAAGGACAGTGAATAAGTATCGTAGAAAAATGGAAATACTTAATTCGTATGTCAGGCGTTCCCTTCATATGCTGGAAAATAAAGAATAAAAGTCGTACCCTTTTCGGGCTGACTTTCTGCATAAATCTGACCACCATGTGTTTCAATGATTTTCTTTGAAATGGTCAACCCTATACCGGTGCCTTTACCGGATTTTGTTGTAAAAAATGGTTGGAAAATTTTTTCAAGAAGTTCCTTCGGCATTCCTTTACCGGTGTCAGAAATTTTCACGACGACTTTTTTTGATTGATTTTTTGTTTCAATATTAATATTGCCCTTTGCGTCCATGGCTTCAATCGCATTGACAAGGAGGTTTGTGAAAACCTGTTGCAGTTGCTCAGGAGACGCCAGGATCAAGGAAATATCCTTCTCGAAATCACAGAAGAAATTCACGTGTTTTGCAATGGGATTATCCCTGAAGAAGCAAATCATGTTTTCAATAATTATGTTGATGCTGACGGGTGTGCGTTTGAAGGAATTTTTTGATGCATTAAAAAAACTTTTTGCAATCGTCTGACATCTTTTTACTTCATTTTCCACAACTTTTAGATATTGCCAGGTTTCTTCTGTTGTTGTATCGTTTCTGGAAGCCATTTCCTGCATTAAAATTTGCACATATCCCAATATAATTGTCAGGGGATTGTTGATTTCGTGTAAAACTTCTGCTGACAGTTCTCCAAGAAGAGCAAATTTTTCCAGATCATGAATTTTTTGTTCAATGTTTGTATTAAGATTGTTTAACTGATTGATTATTGATGTGGTTGATAAAATGATTCTGTTTTTTTCAACTGCTCTACTTACACAGTCTTTCATTTCATTGATGTCAAAGGGTTTGCTGATGAATTCAAAAATATTCAGATGGACTGCTTTCTGAGCCGCTTCAAGGGTTCCGAATCCTGTAAGTACAATAACAGGGACATCAGGATTAATTTTTCTTATTTCTTCCAGTGTTTCAAGTCCAGATTTGCCTGGCATCCTGAGGTCAAGGATTATGGTATCTATGGAATGTGTCTTCAGCATCGTCAGTCCTTCGTCTCCATTGGTCGCGAGAAAAACTGTGTAAAAATCTTTCAACAGTATTCTTAATGATTCCCTTGGGCCGAGTTCATCGTCAATAATGAGAACCGTATTTTTTTCAGATACTGGCGGCATATTCGCAGCCGACAAAACTTCCGGAAGATTCATATTTCCCATCTGTAAATCCCCCCTGTTGAATATTTCTTTTCTTGAACTGATTGTACATATAAAAAATTGAAAATTTGCCTGACCTGTTGGTTATTGATGTTCCCAGTGTATAAATAAATCTGTCAGCATCTGATAGAGTGGGTTCAAATGTTTTATCAGGAACAGGGCTTTGAATAAAACCAATACCTGCAGTGATACTACACCTGTTATTTACCGCATATTCAATACCCGCTGAGTATGTCCACGCATCGTGCCAGTCCTTTACGAGTACTGGTATCAATACGTCGTTTGGTCCTGCATTCACTTTTATATTTTTCAAACACGAATACTTTACAAATTCAACCCCGCACTGAACAGATATGCTGTTTTTGTTCCATCCGTATGCCAGCGAATATATTTCTGGGAATTTGATTGTGAAATGACTTGGTCCCAGTGGTTGAATACCGGTAAGAAATGGGGGTAATCCATCTGGAAAGTTTGTCATTGAAAACGTACCGCTATAATTCATGTCAAAAGGTGAACTCCATACAAAGCCAAAAGAATGATTCTGTTTGTGATAGTGAACACCTATTCTTAAAGATACTTCAGTATCATCTCCTTTCAATGTTGCAATTCCATCAGGTGTTCCTGTTATGAATGACCAGGGTACTGATTGTTTTGTTGTCACAGAACTTCTGTGGATATCAATACCAGAACCAAAACTGAAATATTCTGTAATGGGTAGTGCTATGGACGGAGTAAATGTTACAAACTTCATTTCTCCATAAAAAGGAACATTATAGGCCCAGTATGTTTCTGTGAGAGTTTTCTTCCATTGTGTTTTCTGTCCATAAGGGCTTGTAATTCCTATGCCAAATCGCAATTTTGATTTTTCGGGTACAATAGCACAGTAAATATCACCCAGCAGTGCAGAATCATTTTCTTTTTTTGATGTTACGGTTTTACCTGAATATCTGGTTTCGGAGAACAGTCCAAGTATTCCAATTTGAACTTTATCCCGTTTAATAAATACGAGTGCCGCTGGATTTAACACACATGCAGACGCATCGTCTGAGGGTGTCACAAAAGCTCCAGCATTCATCAATGCTCTTGTTCCTGCAGGTGGATTCCTGTATCCCTGACTGTATAAAATGCATACGTTAATGACTAACCCAAGGATAATCCGTTTTATAATGATGCCTCCTTTTTGCTTTTATTTGTTCTTCTTGCAAAAATCGTGCCAAGTGAATGAAAGAAAGACAAAAAGTGAGCAGTAACAAGGTTTTTCAGGATTTTTGAATGTTTGTTAATCTTGTCCATACCAGTCGGGCAGAGATTTAAATGTACAATTTTGTACATATTTGGCATAAAATTGACAGTTAGATACAATAACTATGTGATAATTAAATAGTTAAATGCGGTGTACAAAAATGGACGCTAATGGGTACAAATTCGTTACTCGTTTCAATGGCAGGTGTCCCAAAAATTCTGTCTGATTTCATTCCTGACAATGGGCTTGCAATTCTTGCTTCCTGCCTTAAGGAGAACAACCATGATACGAAAATTCTTGATTTTAATACCCCTGATACCCTTGAGATGGTCTTTGAAGACACATCCCTGAAAGATATCAAATACATTGCAGAAAAGGTTTTCATTGAAAAAAGGAAAGTTTCAATTTTTGATGTGATGAAACTGAAAAAACTTTCAGGCCGGCTTGAAAAACAGGCACAGAGAGTTTTTGAAGAAATTACTGATGATGTTTGCAGATTGGTGAAGGAAAATAGCATTGACTGGGTTGGGATTAAACTCTGGGCAGGAGATGGTTTTAAGTATTCTTTACATCTTGCTGAAAAACTGAAAAGGAAATGTCCGGGTATTAAATTGTTTGGTGGAGGTCCGCAGGTTGACATATTTCAGGATGAGATTTTTAACATCACAGATGACTTCGATGTGCTCTGTTTCGGAGAGGGGGAAGAAACAATTGTGGCTCTGGCTGATTTTGTTGAAGGTAAAAAGGATCTTGATAACATTCCTAATATTATTTTCAGGAAAAATGGGGCTGTTGTAAAAACAAAGAGAAAATTTATTGAAAATTTGAATCTTCTGCCACTGCCTGAGTACGCTGCTGATGTTTATACCGGGATTGAGAACAAGATTAAAATGTTTGTAATTGATGAAAGTCGGGGATGCAAGAATTATTGTGCCTTCTGTATTCATCCAGTAAAAAGCGGCAGATTGAGAAAGAAAAATCCTGCAAGGATTGTTAAGGAACTTGAACAGTTTTTTTCAAATCACGGCGTACATCTTTTCAGATATGCTGGTTCCAGTACGCCTGCTGACATAATTGAAGAAACTGCGAATTGTATTCTTGAAAAAAATTTGAACATTGCCTATACCTGTTTCGGTCACTTTGAAGAAATGAAAGATGTGGATTTTCATCGTGTGCGCAACTCCGGGTGTGGTTCAATATTTTTTGGTCTTGAATCCGCCAGTCCAGAAATACTGGAAAAAGCGATGCATAAGAAAACCTCGCTTTCTGTGGCGGAAACTGTAATAGAAAAATGTAAAAAAGCAGGTATCTTTACTGTTGTAAGTGTTATATATCCTGCACCCTTTGAGAATGAAAAAACCAGAAAAGAAACGATGGACTTTCTCATAAAGACCAGACCTGATTCTGTACTGGTACAATTTCCTGGTCTTTATCCACAAACCGTCTGGGGAAAAAACCCTTCTGAATTTAATTTTACGGTTGAGACAGATTCTTACGCAGCCAGTGTTATGACATATCAAATTAAACAATTTTTTCCACCGAGGTACTGGAAACCTCTTCCATACCGTGTTAATGGAAAAAGTTTCAAGGAATATGCTGCTGAAACTGAAAGATTTCAAAAAGAATTAAATGAAAAAGGCCTGGCGACTTTTATTTCTGACGAAGCGTATCTGCTCAGCAAATTTTCAAATTTCAAGAGTACAAAAGAATTCATTGACAAAAATAGATATTTTTTGTTTGCAGGTCTTGCTGACGAAATAAGAAAAGAGATTAGCAGTATTAACAACAGAGTGTCGAAGGAGTAATATGGGCTACAGGGTTGTGATAACAGGAATTGGAGTGATTGCACCCAATGGTATTGGTAAAGATGCTTACTGGGATGCACTTGAAAAAGGGAAAAGTGGTATCAAGAAAATTTCAAGATTTGATCCTTCAGAACTACCCTGTCAGATAGCAGGAGAAATACCTGAATTTTCGCCGGAGGATTTTATTGATAGGAAAACAATAAGAAGAATGTCGAGATCTTCTCAGTTTGCTGTGGCTGGTGTCATGATGGCGTTGAAGGATGCTGGGATTGATATTACAAAGATTAATCCTGACGATGGTTTGATTGTGCTTGGCATCAGTAGCAGTGCGATGGATTTTATAGAAAGCCAGCACAAGATACTTTTGAAATATGGGGCAAAAAAGGTATCTCCATATGGATTTATTGCTGCTACGCCGAATCGAACAATGGGAGAAATTGTTGATTATTTGGGTTGGAAGCCAAACACTCTTGCCGTGACTGCTGCATGCGCATCCGGAACCGATGCTATTGGTAATGCATTTCAGAGAATAAAAAAGGGTAATGTCAAATTGGCAATTGCAGGGGCTACTGATGCAATACTGACTCCTCTTATCATGGCGGGTTTATCTTCTTCGGGAATTATTCCACATTTCAAGGAAAATCCAGAATTAGCCAGCAGACCATTTGACCGTTTAAGATGTGGGGGTATTCCTTCTGAAGGATGCGGGATTGTTGTTCTTGAAGAGATCAATTATGCTATCAGTCGTGGAGCAAAAATCTATGGAGAAATTATCGGCTATGGAACAACAGGTGAAATTTCTGAAGAAAATCCGTCCTCAGGATTGAAAAATGCTATTAAAAGAGCCATGGATGATGCTGGGATTTGCTCCAATGGAATTGATGTGATCAGTGCTCATGCGCCATCTGATATCTTTATTGATAAACTGGAAACAAAAATCATAAAGGAAATCTTCGGACATAGGGCATATGAAATACCAATCAGTTCTGTCAAATCAATGACTGGCAATCCTCTGGGAAGCGCGGGGCCATTTCAAACTATTGCTGCGATGCTCTGGTTTGAAAAAAATATCGTTACGCCGACAATCAACTACGAATACCCTGACTCTGATTGTGACCTTTATTATGTTCCAAATAGAACGCGTAATCTTAAGGTGAATACAGCTTTGCTTGATTGCGGCGGACTCGGAGGTACGTGTTCGGCATTGATCTGTAAGAGGGCTGAGATATGAACTACTGGGTTGGAAGTCTTATAGCGACGATACTAATTGTTGGTATTCTCGCATGGCTTGTATACAACAGGAATAAAAACAGGGCACCTAACAGGCGTTTTCCAGTGTTTGCCATAGGCCTTGCCCTGTGGTCGTGCGTAGATATACTATTGATGAGTTTGAAAGATGTTATTCATCTTTTGTTCCTTTTGAAAATTGCCGGTATACTTGGGGCGCTGTTGCCTGCGGCTTTCATTTTTTTTGCCGTTGGATTTGAAATGCCTGTAGATGGGGAAAGGGAAAGAAAACTTAAAAATTTTCAGTTATTATTTTTTGTTCTTGCAGTGATATCTTCTCTGCTGACACTAACTCCATCCTTTATAAAAAGTATTACCATAAGTGAAAGTATGCAAAAAAAACTACCTGGTCCTGATGTCATTTACGGACCGACATTTTTATTGTATTCATTGCTCATCATTGCTACAATGTTTTTTGGCCTCAGGTATTTTTATAATTTAATGAAAAGGAAAACTGGTATACAAAAAACAGAAATACAATACATATTTCTTGCAATTATCACGGGTACAATTTTTGCGATTGTTACAACCCTTATTACGCCTATGTTAAAAACAACCATTTTCTGTCGATTTGGATCAATGTCTTCCATAATTATGTGCTCTATTATTGCTTATGCAATCGCAAGGCACAAAATTTTGAACATTTCTGTTTTCGCTGAAAAAACATTTGTTTATGGTTGTCTGATTGCAGGATTGATGTTGATATACGCGTTTTTTGTCTGGTCTTTATCGCATTTTGTCAGAATATTTACCACTGAAACATCACTTGTCCCTGTGATTGCGAGTTCTTTTATCATAGCAATTGCTTTTTCGCCATTGAAGGAAATTATTCAGAGATGGGCAAGAAAAAAGATCTTCAAACAACAATATGATATAGAACAAATTTTGACTCAAATGAGATGGATTATAGGAAGTTCTTTAAATCTTGAAGAAGGTATTGCTGCAATGATGGAAATAATTGACAATGAAATCCATATTAAAAATATGCCTGTTTTTCTTATAAAACCCGATCAGGCAGCAAAGAAAATTTTTATGGAATTAAAGAGAAATTCTGTGCTCAGGTTTGAATTTGATGACACTGCCCCGATTTTAAGATTGCTGGAAACAGAACCTTTTACGCATTTTAAGGACGAACTTATTAGATTTTCGAGTAGAGACATTATCAATTCTGTATTGAGGCAGATGGATTTCTATGGAGCAGAAGTTATCATACCGATTCACTTCCAGAACAGAATAATTGGAGCTATTTTACTTGGCGGCAAGGATGATGAAACAAGTTTTTCAAATACTGAAAGAAGGATATTGAATGCGTTGTCATTGTATATGGGAATGTTTGTTGAAACAGTTGCTCTTGCCACCACCCTTAGAGAAAATAGAAGTTATCAGCAGTCGTTACTTGAAAAACTGCCGAGTGGCGTTATTGCTGTGGATGATGAACACGATGTTATTGTTTTTAATCAAGAAGCCGAAAGAATTACAGGAATGAAGAAGGAAAATGTGTTAAGGAAAAAATATGATGATGTAATACCATATGATTTACAAAAATTGTTGTCATCTCTTTTGCAAAATAAAGAGGAAATTAGACATATTGAAACAGAATTTTCAAAAAATGGTTGTGTGATTCCTTTAATGGCAAGTGGAGCATGTTTTTATTCATCAAGAGGTTCTCTCCTTGGGGCCCAATTAATTTTTTCTGATATTTCTCAAATGAAAACGCTTCAGAACCAGGTGAAAAGAAATGAAAGGCTGGCTTCTCTTGGTATTCTTGCTGCAGGTATTGCACATGAAATTAGAAACCCGCTTGTGGCTCTAAAAACTTTTTCGCAACTATTACCCGAGAAATTTTCAGATGAGGAATTTAGAGTAAATTATACAAAAGTTGTGATTCCTGAAATTGAAAGAATTGATGGACTTGTGGAGCAACTGCTTGTTTTTGCAAGACCAAGGCCAGTAAGAAAGGAGAAAACAGACCTTGTTTCAATAATAGAATCAACGATTATGCTGATAAAAGCGCAGGCGAGATTTGCCAGCATTTCTTTTGTTGGACAATACGAGAAAAAAGAAGTTGAAATCGTTGCAGATTCTGAAAAATTAAAGCAGGCCTTATGGAATATTTTGTTAAATAGTGCAGAGGCGATGGAAGAAAACAAAGGAACCATCAAAATTCAGGTGATGGAGGGTAGTGACACGGTTGTTGTGACTATTGAAGACGATGGGTGCGGAATTCCAGAAGAAAACGCAAATAAAATTTTTGAACCGCTGTTCACGACTAAACCCAATGGAACAGGGCTTGGTTTGCCGATAGTAAACGAAATTATTGCTCAACACAATGGTAGAATCTTTGTTGAAAGTAAAAAGGGAGTCGGAACAAAGGTAACGATAGAACTGCCTTTGAATGAGAGGGTTGAAAAATGAAGTATGTGATGATTGTTGTGGAAGAGACAGGCATAGCAAATGCTTTAAATATGTTGTTGAAAGATAAGTTTTTTCCTGTGGTTATAATGCCAGATAATGTCCGACAATCAATCGTGCAAAGAAAACCAGATATAGTGATAATAGATAGTTTATATTCCAGCATATCAGGGTATGAACTCGCTGAGGAAATTATAAAAATGATTCCTGATGTTCCTGTGATTGCCCTTGTTGATTCCTATGGACCTGTGGCACGGCGTTTGATGAACCTTGGTGTTTATGAGGTGATTGAGAAACCGTTTGATCCTGAAAGGTTTATGTATGCACTGAATCGAGCCGCTGCCCATGTCGAAATTAGAAAGCCGGAAACACTGGAAACAGTTCAGAATGATCGCGACAGGGTATCCCTGATAACTGAGAACACATTTTTTCAAAAACTGAGTGAACTGATTGCTGAAAATTTTTCAGTCCCTGAAAGATTGATTTATGCAATGATTAACCTGTTACGGACTCAATTTTCATTATCCGGAATATCTCTGTTCATTTGCAAATCTGATGAGTTTGTGTTTTATGATGGGATAGGAGTTGAGAAAAGTTTTTTGAAAAATGTCAGATTTAACCCCGGTAGTGCCATTTACAGATGGCTCATGTCAGAGAGAAAAATTATTCAAAAAAACCATTCTTATTCATCTGATCTGATTTCAGAAATGAATCTGTTACAGGCAGATCTGATACTTCCTCTTTTGAACAGAGACGGGCTTGCTCTGGGATTTTTTGCATTTGGAACCAGGTTAACCGGAGAACTTTTTACCGCTGAAACAATCAGATTTTTGACAGTAACGACAACTTATTTGAGTGTATTGATTGAAGATGCTTTCCTTTTCCAGGATATCGTGATTCAGAAAGAATCACAGAAGATCATACTTGAAAATGTCCCTACCGGGATTATTGTTCTTGATAACGCCTGTAACGTAAAAATTTTCAACAAACAGGCGGAATCAATACTCGGGAAAAGAATCAGAGATGTGATCAATTTATCTGTGGAACATTGCGGGGCTGAATTTGCGTCAAAAGTGAAAGACGTGATTGTCAATCATCAGCCAATAAGTAGAGAAGAGTTATTTATTTCAACATTGAGAAAGTGGCTTGGTATGAGTTGTGATTTTATTAAACAGAACAATGAAATTATATGGACGATAATAATTTTTCAGGATATTACCTCTGCAAGGAATCTGGAAAAAGAAAGAAGAAGGGTTGAACAGAATCAATACTGGCAGCAAATTGCACAACAGCTTTCTCACGAAATAAAAAATCCTCTGGTGGCAATAAAAACCTTTGCCTGTCTTCTTCCTGAAAAATTTTCAGATGAAACTTTTCGAACAGAATTCTATAAAATCGTGAACGGAGAAATTCAGAGATTAACATTTCTTGTAGAAAAGATTGCTCGGCTGGCTGACACAGAACAGTTGATTTTGAATAAAACAAATTGTCTGGAAATTCTTCAAAAGGTGAAACAGAAATTTCCATCAGTAGAAATTACTTCTCGTGATGGAGTAGGTATTGTGACAAAAGCAGATGCAACAAGACTTCAGGAAGCACTTGAATTACTGCTTGATTTTTGCGTTAATGATGCTGGAGAACAAGAAAATATCACGATTTCTTTAACTGTCCAGGATGATTGTATTGAAATTTCAATATTGGAAACAGGTAATAATATTAGATGTCAGACCGGACAGGATTTATTTACACCTTTTTCAAATAATCTTTCGGCATTGCATTCTCTTAATCTGGCAATATGTCGAAAAATTATAGAGGAGCATTCAGGCAGAATATTTTCAGAAATTTTACCAGAGAGTAAAAAGTTCATTATCAAACTTCCAGTTCCAAAATGACAAAGAAAATTCTTGTTATTGATGACGAAAAAAGCGTGCAGGAATCTTTGAAACTTGTCCTTTCAGATAACTGGCGAGTCCTGGTTGCTTCTTCAGGCAGGGAAGGACTTGAGATATTATCAAATAATGAAATTGATATTATTTTTCTGGATATATTGATGCCTGATAGAGATGGTCTGGAGGTTTTACAGGAGATTAAAAAAATTGATGAAACAATTCCTGTGATTATGCTTACGGCTGTTTCAAAACTGTCCACAGCCATTGAAGCAATGAAGATTGGCGCATATGATTATCTGACAAAACCGTTTGATGTGGAGGAAATTCGTCTTATTGTGCAGAAAATCTTCAACGAATTTAAGATGAGACAGAGGGTACAATTTCTGACTGATGAGATGGAGAAATCAACTGAAACCATTATATATAAGAGTGACCCGATGAAGGAGGTTTTGTCGCTTGCTCTGCGGGCGGCGCCCCATGATTCTGCGGTTTTAATTACAGGACCGACAGGCAGTGGAAAAGAATTAATAGCAAGATTTATTCATAGGGAAAGTCCAAGGAAAAATGAACCATTTATTGCTGTTCATTGTGCTGCTATACCTGAAACTCTTTTTGAAAGTGAAATTTTTGGATATGAAAAAGGAGCATTTACAGGCGCCTTCAAGAGCAAACCAGGAAAAATTGAAGTGGCGGGTTCTGGAACCATTTTTTTTGATGAAATTGGGGAAATGCCACTTTCTCTTCAAATTAAACTACTACGCGTATTACAGGAACACGAATTTTCAAGGGTAGGATCAAACGAACCCATCAAAATGGAGGCAAGGGTTCTTTCCGCGACCTCAAGAGATTTGAAAAAGGAAGTGGAATCCGGAAGATTCAGAGAAGATTTGTTTTACAGGTTGAGTGTGATTCCCATTGCCATACCGCCTCTTAAAGAAAGGGAGCAGGATATTCTTCCGATTGCATACCATTTTCTTTCTTTTTTCGGAAAACAGACTGGAGCAAGGGCAAAGATGTTTTCATCCGAAGCGGAACAATGTTTGTTGAATTATGATTGGCCCGGCAATGTGAGAGAAGTAAAAAATGTGATAGAACGTATTTTGGTTTTAAGAGGAAACAAGGATATAATAAATATAGAAGATTTACCGGAAGAATTAAGAGTAGTACGATCCGGAAATTCAGAAGATGCTTCCTTTGAGGAAAGAGTGATACAGTTTGAAAAAAGATTGATTTTTGAGGCGCTTAAAAAATTCTCATGGAATAAGTCAAAGGCAGCAGAATATTTAAGAATGAGTCGTAGAGTTCTGAACTATAAGGTTGAAAAATATGGAATCAGAGAAAGGCAAGAAAAAAATTCTGGTTATTGAAGACAATATCGGGGTTCAAAACCTGTACAGGGATATTTTAAAAAAGCATTCGTATGAAACAGAAATTCTGGATAGTGTTTCTGGAGCAATCGACGCATTGAAGAAAACGAATTTTGACCTTGTGATTCTTGATTTACAACTGTCTGAAGAAAACGGGCTGATGTTTCTTGACAATTTGAAGAGTCTTGAAACCAGTGTTCCTCCAGTTATTGTGTGCACGGGCATGGCTTCAATAGAAAATGCAGTGAATGCAATGAAAAAAGGTGCAAGTGACTTCATTACCAAACCATTCACTGTTGATGTTTTAATATCTACCATTGAACGAAATATCAGTATTAGTGAACTGTCAAAGAAAATTTCAGAAATAGAAATGATTCGTTCAATTCTTGAATTGAACAGGATTATCATTTCCATTACAGATATTGAAGATCTCTGTACAGGTGTCATTGACCTTGTTTATAATCTTGTGAAACCAGATGTTGCACTATTATATTTCAGTGATGACGATACCGGAAGATTTTTTTTAAGACGGACGAAAGGAAATACAGCAGATTTTAATCCTCCAGTAGTTCTTTCTCTATCTGAAACAGGCGATTTCCACAGAAAAAATAATGATATTGTTCATAGAATAGATGAAAAATCTTTTGAAGTAAAACTTTTTGGGAGGAAAAACATCATTGGTATACTGAGATTTTATTCCACCGAGAGATTTGACGACAGGGAACTGAATTTTCTTTCAGTGTTTGGGACCCAGATGGGTATTGCTCTTGAAAACGCAAATTTGCTTCAGCAACTTCAGGAATCCTACATAAGCGCAATAAGGTCTCTGGTAAATTCCCTTGAGGCGAAGGATGCATATACAAAGAACCATTCTGAACAGGTTGCATATTACGCTGTTGCAATTGGTAAGGTTCTGGGATTGGACCAGAAATCTCTTGAAAGTTTGCGCAACGCTGCATACCTCCATGATATCGGAAAATTGGGTATAAAGGATGAAATTATTTTGAAGAAATCTTCACTTTCAGAAAAAGAATTGGAAATTATAAAAAAGCATCCGCTTATTACAAAAGAAATTCTTCAGCCGCTAAAAATGAGGAAAGAAGAAATAGAGGCATGTCTTTATCATCATGAAAGGGTTAATGGTAAGGGTTATCCTGAAGGACTTTCAGGTGAAAAGATTCCTCTATTTGCAAGAATTCTTGCAGTGGCTGACTCTCTGAGCGCAATGATTTCTGAAAGACCTTATAGAAAGAAGATGGAAATAGAGGATGCCATAGAGGAATTGAAAAGAAACGCTGGGCAGCAGTTTGATGAGAACATTGTAAAAGTTTTGATTCATGTTGTTGAGAATTCAAAAAAATAATTTCACTGAAAGGAGTATTTCATGATAAGCATTTCACGACTACTGTCAAATGATCTCGGCATTGACCTGGGAACTGCCAATACTGCAGTTTATGTAAGAGGAAAAGGTGTTGTATTGATGGAACCATCTATTGTGGCAATCAATCGGGATACCAAAGAAGTACTTGCGGTTGGAATAGAAGCAAAGAAAATGCTTGGTAAAACTCCGGCAAACATCATTGCGATGAAGCCAATGAAGGATGGTGTTATTGCTGATTTTGACGCTTGTGAGTCAATGCTGAGACATTTTATTAATAAGGTAAAATCACCAAGACATAAGTTTGTTATGCCGCCGAGAATGGTTATCGCGGTACCCTCTGGAATTACAAGCGTTGAAAGGAGAGCAGTTCGCGAAACCGCTCTGAAAGCAGGCGCGAGAATGGTAAAACTTGTGGAAGAACCGATGGCTTCTGCGATTGGAGTTGGATTACCTGTCGAGGAGCCGTGTGGCAGTTTTATTCTTGATATTGGTGGGGGAACAACAGAAATGGCTGTTATTTCACTTGGCGGACTGGTGCTCACAAAAAGTTTACGTGTTGCTGGCAATGAAATGGATGAGGCGATTTCCAATTATCTGAAGAAGAAATATAATCTTCTCATTGGTGAAAAGACGGCGGAAGACATCAAAATCAATATCGGTTCCGCATTTTCACTTGAAGAGGAACTGACAATGGAAGTTCATGGAAGAGATCTTGTTGAAGGCCTTCCGAAAATGATCAGGATCAGGGCAGAAGAAATAAGAGAAGCATTGCAGGAAACCCTGATGGCTATTGTTGGTGCTGTAAGGGACATTCTTGAAGAAACACCACCAGAACTTTCAAGTGATCTTGTTGAAAGAGGATTGGTTATTGCGGGCGGAGGTGCGCTTTTACGAAATATTGATAAACTTATATCTCAGGAAACAAAACTTCCCGTAGTTATCGCAGAGAATCCATTGCTTGCCGTTGTGACCGGTGCTGGCAAGATGCTGGAGGAAGATCGTTATCTGAAGATGTTTCCTTCCGAATAGGCGGCTAAATGTTGTGGAGATTCCGTCGGGAAATTATCTTTATCATTCTCATCATGCTGGGCGCATGGCTTATCAGACACAGTGTGTCTTTCAGAATGTTTTTTCCAAAACATACGGTGTCTTCTGGAAATTTCCAGCAGGATGTTGAGAGTATCATTAATGAGAATGAACAGTTGAAAAAATTACTTGGCTTGAAACAGTCAGGAAGTTTTACAAAAATTATCTATGCCAGTGTGAAAACAATTTCACCATGGGTTTTTCCCTCCAGTATTGTTTTTGATAAGGGCACTGAGGATGGTGTGAAAGAGGGTATGTCTGTAATAAGTTCCAGCGGTTCTCTGATAGGGAGAGTAATCTCCGTGAATAAAAACAATTCAACGGGAATTACATTGTATCATCCTGATAGCAAGGTAAGTGTCATGGTTTTATCAACAGGAGAACTTGCGGTCATTGAAGGAGTTTCTGTGGCGTCATTATACCCGTATCTTAGAATAAAATTTTTGCCTCCGGAATGCAAAGCTTCTGCCGGTGATATTGTTGAGACAAGCGGTCTCACAAGATTATTTCCGCATCATATCAGAGTTGGAAGAATAGTTAAAATCAATAATTCAAGTTCAGAACCTATTACACACGGCGTTGTGGTTCCTTTTTTTATTAATGAAAATATTAAAAGGGTTGCACTGGTTGAATAGCAGAGAATTCTGGTTGTTACTAATTATTCCTTCTGTGTGTCAGTTTTTACTGCCACACCTGTGGATTGATTGTTTTCTTCTTGTATTATTTTATGTCGCTTTCACCAAAAAAATATTTCCATTTTTTTTAATGGTTTTTTTGTGGAGCATAATATTTTCAATCATTACTGGTGATAATCCAGGTAGTGAAATGCTGGCGCTTGGGACTATCTGGTATTTGTTCTCTTCTTTCAAGATTGATACTGATATCACCAGGATTGTTTCAGCGGCGATCAGTTGTTTGTTATATCTTATTGTGAAATTCTGCCTTGTTTCGGGTGGTTGTATATGGAATATTTCAATGATGATTCTTTTTTCATTCTGGTTTATAATGCTGCATATGGCAATATGTTTCATTTTTATTATAATGAGGTATAATCTTCTTAAAGGGTATCTTTCAGTAACCTGAGTTTAATTCTATGGAGCAAAGATTCAAAAATTTTCATCAATTCATAAAATTTATACTGGGGATTTTGTTGATTCAATGTATAAATCTTCAAGTTCTTCATTTCTCGTACTATAGACGCCTGTCTGACCAGAATTGCATCAGGACCATTGATCTTGGAATTCCTCGTGGAAAGATTTTTGACAGAAATGGCAGGGTGCTTGCTGAAGATAAGACATGTTTCAATCTTGTATATGTGCCATATGACCTTAAAAATCCCGAAGAAGTTGCCTCTGTTCTTTCTAACATTCTTGGTATGGATCGTTCAGAACTTTTGGTTCAATTTAAGAAAAAGTCATCAAATCCTTTTGAAAGAAGGATTTTGAAAAGATTCCTGACTCAATCAGAAATTGCGGCTGTTTCAGAATATGCTTTTAAACTATCAGGTATTTTTGTGCAGGCAGGATTGGATAGACAATATACTCTTGGAGAAGGCGCTGCGCATTTACTTGGTTATACCGGGGAAGTGAATCAGGAAGAACTTGAATTGTTGAAAGATGAAGGCGTAAAGCCAGGCCATTACATTGGAAAATACGGATTGGAAAAACAGTATGACGGGTTTTTGAGGGGGAAATCAGGAGGATACCAGATAGAAGTTGATGCCAGAGGTCATCAAAGAAAAATACTGAAAGAGATAGCCATGGTACCAGGAAACAATATTTTTCTTACTGTGGACCAGACTGTACAGGAGGCATGTATTAATGCTCTCGGTGACAGATCCGGTGCGATTATTGCGATGGACCCGAGAAATGGCGAAATTCTT
>Ga0209204_1001982_pt1 | contig 17727 bp, 19 predicted proteins | sample AD_JPNMR2_MetaG_FD_184425 | JGI IMG/M metagenome (GOLD analysis project Ga0209204, IMG submission 184425) | Active sludge microbial communities of municipal wastewater-treating anaerobic digesters from Japan - AD_JPNMR2_MetaG (SPAdes) (version 2) | ecosystem: Engineered > Bioreactor > Anaerobic...
TGCTCTTGTGGTGGACTCATCATTGACAAAGTTTACTTTGATTCAGGCAAAAGAGATGAGCGGCGTTATCGATAAAGTTAAGGCCTTTAGCTCCTCTGAGATTGATGAGGCAAAGAAATGGCTTAACTCGTAGATGAAATTTTAATAAATACTATAATATTAAAGGAGTAGAAAATGCAGAGAAAAAAAATAGTTGTTATAGGAGGATCTGCAGCAGGTCCAAAGGCAGCTGCAAGGGCAAGGAGACTTGATGAGCATGCAGAGATTACAATAATACAAAAGGCGCCAGATCTCTCTATGGCATCATGTGGTTATCCTTATTATGTTGGAGGGACTTTCAATGACCGCAATATGCTTATATGCACTCCCACAGGAGTTATAAGGGATCCAAACTACTATCTCAATGCCAAAGGAATAGTTGCAAGGACAGAGACTGAGGCTGTAAAGATTGATAGAAATAGCAAGAGTGTTACAATAAGAGATTTAAAAACTGGTAAAGAAGAGGAAATCAAATACGATAAGCTTATAATAGCTACAGGGGGTGTTCCAAGAAAAGTTCCAGTCCCAGGTGCTGAGCTTCAGGGTATAACTACATTGCAGTCAATGCAGGATGCTGATTTTCTCAGGAAAATTCGTGATGAAAAGAAAGTTAAAAAAGCAGTTATTGTAGGTGGTGGACTTATTGGTATTGAGGCAGCAGAAGCTCTTCAGCTTGCAGGTATTGAAATAACAATAGTTGAGATGCTTCCTCAGATATTGACTTTTCTTGACTGGGAAATTGCAAAGGTTGTGGAAAATCATATTCGTAGCAAAGGAGCAAATGTAATTCTTGAAAATGGAGTTGCTGAATTTCTTGGAGAGAATGGAAGGCTTACAGGTGTTAAACTTCAAAATGGAACAGAGCTTCCCTGTGAGCTTGCTGTTGTTGCAATAGGGGTCAATCCCAATGTTCAGCTTGCCAAAGATGCTGGTATTGCCATTGGACAAAGTGGTGCTATAGCTGTTGATAAATATATGCAGACTTCAGATCCTGATATTTATGCAATTGGAGATTGTGTTGAGTCTTTGAACTTAATCACAGGCAAAAAGGTTCATGCTCCTTATGGAGATCTGGCTAATTTGCATGGAAGAGTTGCAGGAGAAAATATTATACTTGGAAATAAGGCAGAGTTTCCCGGAGTTATCCAGACAGGCATATGCAAGGTTTTTGATTTTGCTGCAGGCTCAACTGGCCTTTCTGAAAAGGCAGCGATTGAATCTGGCTTTAAAAAAGAAGATATTGAAACTGTTATAAATGCAAGCCCTGATAAGCCAGGATTTATGAATGGTAAATTGCTCATCAGCAAAATTGTTAGCCGCAAAAGCGATGGAAAAATATTAGGGGTTCAATGCGTTGGGCCTGGCGATGTGAGTAAACAGCTTGCAATATGGGCCATGGCTATAAAAGGTAATTTAAAGATTGATGATATGGTAAATGCTGATCTTCCCTATGCACCTCCTTTTTCTCTTGCCATAGATCATTCTATTGCAGGTGCACATATTATGCAAAATAAACTTAGAGGTTTATTTAAAGGTATAACAGCGATGGAGGTGAAAAGGCTAATCGATGAGGGCAAAGCTCCTTTTATAATTGATACCCGTGGCCCTGATGAATACGAGGAGATGAGGCTTGGCATAGGTGAACGCCTTATTCCCCTTGGTGCTTTGAGAAAAAGGCTTAACGAGCTTCCACAGGATAAAGATGCAATGATTATTTGTTATTGTAAAATATCTTTAAGAGGTTATGAGGCTGCAAGAATCCTTAAGGGACATGGCTGGAAAAATGTCTATGTAATGGAAGGTGGAGTTGTTTCCTGGCCCTTTGCAAGGGAAAAATAATATTATGATTAATACTATGCTGGCACAAGCCAGTATAGTATTTAAAAGAGGAGGCTTTTGGTGATGCATGAAATACTTGAGGCGGCAAAGCTTTTTCAAATTGAGCAGAGAGCTTCTATCGAAGAGATAAATGGGAAATATAGGGAATTGCTGCTAAAATGGCACCCCGATCATTGTCATGATAAAATTCTTGCAAAGGAAATGACAATGAAAATAATTCACTCCTACAAAATTTTGATTGGATATTGTCAGAGCGTCAAAATTTCCTTTACAGAAAAAAATATCAATGAGACCTTAATAAAGGAAGATCCAGAAGAGTTCTGGAATAAAAAATTTGGCCATGATCCTTTGTGGGGTTATGGCGGGCAATAAGGTTTCTATGGAAAAGTGCACTGTAGCTTCTTTGCTTGAAGGCAGGAGCATAAAACTTACAAAGCAGAGAAAGGTTGTCCTTGAATCAATATTAAAGAGGAATGAGCCTTTTTGCGCTTCTGATTTATATGAGTCAATTGAATACAATATAGATCTTGCTACAATTTATAGAAATCTTGAGATGTTTTCAACAGAGGGAATACTTCGCAGAGTTGCAAACGAAAATGACAGGCAATATTATGAGCTTGCCTGTATTCATAATCCGCCACATCCTCATTTTTTATGCTCAAGGTGCGGAAAGATTTATTGCCTCAAAAATATATCTACTTTAAAAAAAATAAAAAAAATACTTCCCGATGGATTTTCCATTGAGCAAACACTGCTGCAATTTAAGGGCCTTTGCCCAAAGTGCCATCTTGAATAAAGATATCCCTTTAGATTAGTTGAATAACTCAATTTTGTTTTTTTATTATTACCATATTGGTAATATTTCATTGACATTTTATGCTATACACTTTATTATAGTTTGTAAAAATAACTTTATATAACTGGGAATATTTTGGATATAGAGTTTCATGATAGGCATTTAAGAGAGCTTTATGTAACAGGAAAATGCAGGAAGCTGAAGTTTGATAAAAATGTTATTAAACATTTTATGGAAGTTATGGCTATAATTGTTGCAGCAAAGGATATATTGGATCTATGGAAGTTTCCTGGTTTGAATTTTGAAAAACTTACCAATACTGAAAGATATTCATTGAGATTAAACAGACAGTGGCGTCTTGAGATTTCAATAACTGATGAAAGTGTTGTAATAATAGAATGTATTAGTAATCATTATGGGTGATGAAAATGGAACAAACAATTAAACCTTTTATAAATGTATCGCCAGGTCAGATTATTAAAAGATGTCTTAAGTCTTTAAATTGGACTAATAGAGATCTTGCTGATGTGATAGGCATATCAGAGAAATCTGTAAGTCAGTTAATTAATAATAAGCAATCAATAACAGTGGAGACGGCGATTTTGTTATCAAAGGCTTTCAATACCAGTCCTGAATTATGGCTTAATCTGGAACAGAATTATAAACTACAGAAAAGTTTATCTCTTTGTGATAAGGATGATGTAAGCATTAAGGCAAAAATTCGTCGTTTTATGCCAATGCTTGAAATGCGTAAAAAAGGATGGATTACTTTTGACAATAGTGAAGAATCTCAACTTAGAGCATATAAAAATTTTTGGATGCTTACTGATATCGATTTTTCTCACTTTGAGAAATCAGTTGCTATCTTCAAACGGCAGAAGAAGCATAATGAGGAATACACTCTTTATTATACTATTACATGGCTTAGAAAAGCCAAAATTGAAGCTTCCAAAATAAAAGTAAGAGCTTATAACCGTAATTCCTTAGAAAAATTGGCAGAATCTATATCTGCCTGGACTATAAAGGATGATGGAGTAAATCTGTTTATTGAAAAACTTCAAAAATGTGGAGTTAAATTTTTTATATTATCCCATTTAACAAAGACTTATTTAGATGGTGCTGTTTTCTGGGATGAACAAAATCCTGTTATAGTATATACAGCAAGGCACAATAGGCTTGATAATTTTTGGTGGACTGTCGCCCATGAAATCGGGCATATCTTGTTGCACAGTGACAGTGATGAAAAATTTTTTATAGATAATTTGGACGATAAGCCTTATAATGAATTAGAAAAGGAGGCGGATTCCTATGCCAGAAGAGTGTTTTGGGTAGATGAAATACTTAAACAGGCATCTCATTATAAAAAATATTTTACAGAAGCAAGACTATTGGAAATTTCAAATAGTCTAAAAATACATCCATCTGTTGTCCTCGGTATAATTCAGTTTAATGGACTAGTAGATTACAGAACTCTTCCACGATATAGGACTGCATTTTGGGAATTGATTAATAAGGAATTTATAAAAGGTTAGCATGCCTTTATTTTTTAAAAACACACAATACCAAGGCGTTAAGTTGTTCCATTCCTTCGATGCACTTCCTTACCTAAGATGCGGCCTCATTAAGACAATGACTACTGGCATTTCTGATTTTTATTTGACATTTTTTGCTCATGATACAGATAAAGCCTTACGGAATTTTGTAAAATATTAACTATGTGGAGTAAAATATGATAGAAAAGAAGGTTGCAGTTTTAGCTGGAGACGGAATTGGACCTGAGATAATGAAAGAAGCTATTAAGGTTCTTGGAGAGATCTCAAAGATTTATAATGTTAAATTTACATACACCCACGCAGATGTTGGTGGCGCTGCAATAGATAATCATGGAGAGCCTTTGCCTGAGTATACAGTCAAGGCTTGCAGGGAATCTGATGCTGTTCTTTTTGGATCCGTTGGAGGACCAAAATGGGAGAAGCTTCCACCAGAAAAGCAGCCAGAAAGAGGGGCATTGCTCCCTTTAAGAAAGATGTTTAATTTATATGCAAATTTAAGGCCAGCAATAGTCTTTAAAGAGCTTAAAGATGCCTCTCCTCTTAAATCTGAGATAATTGGCGATGGTTTTGATATTATGATTATAAGGGAGCTTACAGGTGGTATATACTTTGGTCAGCCAAAGGGTTATGATTACAACAAGGGCTTTGATACTCTTGTATATACAAGGGATGAGATTAAGCGTATAACAAAGGTTGCCTTTGAGACAGCAATGAGGAGAGGCAAAAAGGTTACTTCTATTGATAAGGCCAATGTCCTTTCTACTTCACTTTTATGGAGAGAGGTTGTTGAGGAGATAGCTAAAGATTATCCTGAGGTTACTCTCAATCATCTCTATGTAGATAATGCAGCTATGCAGCTTGTGCGTAATCCCCGTCAATTTGATGTGGTGCTTTGTGATAATATGTTTGGAGATATACTCTCAGATGAAGCCTCAATGATTACAGGCTCTCTTGGAATGTTGCCCTCTGCATCCCTTTCTGATGGCAGTTTTGGCCTTTATGAACCAGCAGGAGGTTCTGCACCTGATATAGCAGGAAAGGGTATAGCAAATCCAATAGCTCAGATTTTATCTGCAGCAATGATGCTAAAATATAGCTTTGGCCTTGATGAGGCTTATATAAGGATATTTAAGTCAATAGAAAAAGTTCTGGAGCAGGGATATAGAACAATAGACATTATGTCTGCTGGCAAAAAACAGGTAGGGACAGCAGAGATGGGAGATCTCATCTGCAAAAATCTGTGAGAAGACATTTATAGATTTAGTAAAGAGATACTCTGTAAAAAGCTTTTTTTAAAAAAAATAAAGCCCCGGGATCCCGGGGTTTTAAGTTATTTTTGAATCATCTCCATTGTCATTTTGCGAGCCTTTTCAAAAAGGGCTTCAGCTTCTTTGTATTGGCCTTTTTTCATCATTTCCATGCCTTTATCAAAAAGGTTGTCTATTTCTCTGTTTCTCATTAGATCCTCCGAAAATTATTTAACTTTTTGCTTTACTTATCGGATTTTTTTGATATTTATTGAATAATCTTTGTTATGTTGATTTATAGCCCCTTGCCTAAAAATAGGGCTTGATTTTAAAATAAATTGACAACTATAGTTAAATTCTAAAGATATAAAAATCTAATAATAGGAATTTGCGGGGTAACAATGCAGATGGAGCAAAGCATTTCTTCTTATCACGAGATAATCAGAGAACTCTCAGAGATAGAATCCAAACTGGATATGAATATAGATACAACTCTGTGGATAAGCGATCCCCATGGAGCAGGGGAGAGATTTGTCTCGATATTAAAGGGCAGGTTTGGTCTTGTATGGAGAACAGCCTATGAGGCTTTGCCTAAGACTTTTTCCAATGAAAAGCTTGAGCATATAGACCGCATAATAAAGAAAGAGAAATATATTGAGTCAGAAGATTTTAGCATGGAAAGACAGGATGTCATTGCTGCTCTTGTAAACATAATCAGGTATAAGGTGCAATGCGTTCAGGATTTTGATCAGATAAGAGGCAATTTTAACAGAGATGTAAAGCCATTGATTGAAAATCTAATCTTGAATTTCCCTGTGCCAAATATAGTTTATGAAAACGATATTATTGCAGATAAAGTTATCTCATCCCTGGCAAAGATTGTAAAACAGGTAATTCTTGGGCAGCTGATAGTGCTCGGGGATGTTTTTGACAGAGGTGATGAGCCTGATAAGATTTTGAGAATACTCATGCAAAAGGATTTGAAGCCCTTTGTAAAATTTGTATGGGGCAATCATGACATATTATGGATGGGCGCTGCTGCAGGGAATAAGTCTTTAATTGCAGAGGCTTTGCGCATAAGCGTTCGCTATGATAATCTTGATTTTTTAAAAAGATTGGGAATTGACATATCACGCCTTCGAGACTTTGCAGAAAAACTCTATCCAGGAAAAATTACAGGTAATTTTAAGGCAAAGCTTGAGATATCAAAGAAGATGGAAAAGACTCTGGCTATGATTCAATTTAAGCTTGAGGAGCAAACAATAAAGAAATATCCTCAGCTTGGAATGGAATCACGCCTAAACCTTGAAAAGCTTGCAGAGATGTTAAAAACAGGACAGACATCAGGACTTACTGATACTCATTTCCCTACACTCATACTGGATGATCCATTGCGCCTTACGGATGAGGAAGAGGAGATAATAAATGACCTTGCACAGCAATTTACTACAAGCAAACAAATTCGAAGGCTTATGGAATATCTTTTTAGGGAGGGCAAGCTCTATCATATAAATAACTATATAATGAATATTCACGCTCTTGTGCCAAGTACAGAAGATGGTCGTTTTGATGAGCTATATGGTAAAAAGGGAAAGGAATTGCTGGATCATATTGAGATTACTGTAAAAGATATAGGTGAGAATTATCTTGCAGGCAGAGAGCAGGAGCCCTTTCAACTTGCAATGATGTTTTATCTATGGTGTGGGCCAAAGTCTCCACTTTTTGGAAAGCATGCGATGAAGACCTTTGAAAGATATTTTTATAAAGACAAAGATACTCATAAAGAGAAGACTCTTTATTGGGGTAAAAATATTCAAAAGCCAGAGTTTATTAACAGGCTTATGGATGAGTTTAATGTGGAGAGAGTAGTTTTTGGTCACACACCTGTGGATGTAAGTAAAGGGGAAAAGATTGCCACACCTGATGGTAGAGCTATAAATATTGATGGAGGATTTTCTGAAGCATATTTAAGTAGAGGCCATGCTCTGATACAGACCCCCTATTCTCTTTATGCAATAATACTCCCATCACCAGAAGAGATTATTGATCTTCACAGAAAAAAAGAGCCAACAAGGCTTACCTTTGAGATGATTGATACTTTCCCTGAACCAAAAAAAGTGAGAGATACTTATGTTGGTAAAGAGCTTATGAAGAGAAGGGATTACCTTCTTGCAGAGCTTAAGAGATATAAGGGATTTTCAGAGATAGAATCAGAAGATTGATTTTGAATATTTTATGGGCTGACTAAAATTTTCAGTCAGCCCACTTTGGTTATTGTTTTATGTAATTGCGTTTAATAAAATCATCCATAAAGCCCTTTGGACTATCCACAGCCTCTGTGGGTATTGTAAAGTTTTCAAGTTTCATTAGCCTTATGCCATGGAAATAGTCTCCAAAAAGCTCATTGCATATATCTTTAACCTTTTGTCCTGTGGACTTTGAAATATCTGCAAGCTTAGAGATTGCACCTTCGTCAAAATTGAGATAAATACCATGGTCTATAAGAAATTCCTTTTGAAATTTTTTTATTCCATCTTCAAGTATTAGCTTTTCAAGAACCTCCTCGGGATTGTTAAGCAAGTCCATATTCACCAGAAGCTTTTTGACGCCTGTGGAGGGGAGTTTTTTCTCAAACTTGATAAGAGCCCGTTCAAATACAGTAAGAAGTCCTCTTGCTCCTGTCTTTTCATTGTATGCTCTCTTGGCAAGCTCCATTAAAGCCTCATCTGTAAATTCAAGATCAATGCCATAGGATTTAAAATCCATTTTTTTCCCAAGAACAACTGTGCTGTATTTATTTTTTAAAATTTTATAAAGTCCCTCTATGTCAAGATCCCTTAGTATTACGTGCACAGGTAGTCGACCAACAAATTCAGATTCAAATCCGAATTTAATTAAATCCTCAGTTTTGAGATTTTTAAGAATATCTTGAGTTGTGGAGAAATTCTTTCGTGTTTTGTCAAAGCCAATGCTTTGCATATTAAGCCTTTTTGATATGATCTCTTCAAGTCCAGAAAATGCACCAGATACAATAAAGAGTATGTTCTTTGTATTGATTTTTTTCCGTGTAACCTTGCCAGTTCTTTGAGCCTCCATTGCAGCCTCAACCTGAGATGCCAGGTCATGGGGAGTTTTGAGGTCAACATCAGAATCTTCCATGAGCTTAAGAAGGTTGCGTTGAACACCTGTGCGAGAGACGTCGGGCCCAGTAATATTACCAGAGGAGGCAATTTTATCTATCTCATCGATATATATGATTCCATATTCAGCCTTTGAAATATCACCATCTGCCTCATGGACAAGCTCCCGAACAAGATCCTCGACGTCACCTCCAACGTATCCTGTTTCACTAAATTTTGTCGCATCGGCTTTTACAAAGGGCACTCCAATTTTTTTTGCAATAAGCTTGATGATGTAGGTTTTACCAACACCTGTTGGACCAATTAGGAGCATGTTGCTTTTGATGTTTCCCAATATTTTTTGATCCTCTGGAATTGATTTTTCGATCTTCATCCTGTTAAAATGAGTGCAGACCTTTGTTGCAATTATCTCTATAGCCTCTTCCTGCCCAATAACATATTTATTAAGGTATTCCTCCAGTTCCTCAGGAAGAATATTAAAATTGATTTCTGATTCCTTAGTTTTTATTCCCTGGGGCTCACCTACAGTTTCTGATTTAGGTTTTGCCTCTTGCGGATCTATATTAAGAATTTCCTCTAAGATTTTTTCATTTTCCTGTGAGGGTTTAACCATAAAATAACCTCTTTATTCCTCTTTTTAAATTTAAAAATTTTTCATTTCTCTTATTTTGTCAAAAAAACTGCCTTAAAGTTACAGACATTTAGACAAAGCCTATATGCAGGCTCTATAAGGGCAAATATTTTTCGGGAAATTTAAAAAAAGTTAAAGGTAGCAGCAGTTTAAGTAATTATCAATCTTATTTCTTTAGCTTTATAGAAATCAAAAGCTCCGATATCCGCGCTTTACTAATTATTATTGAATAATTATTGAAAAAAGACTTGATTTTTACAATACATAGATATAGTATAATTTTGTATTGTAAATTGGCTTTTATGGGTGAAATATTAATGACTATAGAAAATCAAAAGTGCTATATCTCTATATCAGGACAGATAAAATGGAGATTATTTTTGCTCCACTTTCAAAAGATATGGAGAATTTAAAGGAGAGGGAAGGGGATTTTCTGGAATTATCAGCATTTAATACATGGGATAGGTTATGTCCTAAGGGGTAATTAATTTTATTTTGACTTTTATTCCCTTCTCATTTAAAGTATTTATAATTAAAATTTAATAGTTGGCTATTGGTCTTTTTCTGTGAGGGAGTATTTTTTCTGTTGCACTTAATATAGAATATGTTTGTGGTTTATGTAATTTTAAAACAACTGATGTAATATAATGAGGCATTATGGTTGATTATGATAGGATTATTTCGGAGTGTTTTTGGGATGTGGATATTTCTGTCTCAGATATAGAATCAATAATAAATGGTAATGATTATAAAAAGAAATTATTTTTATTTGAGAATATTTTGTTAAATAGCACTAATTTATTCAAAGATTTGTCTATATTCAAAAGGGAAGATTTACGTATTTTGCTTGAGCAGTATAGAGTTCCTGATTTCAATCGTGATTATATTTTTAAACGAAAGAACATGGCAGAGGCCTTTTTTTTCGATAAGCCATTAGAGGTCAGGGAATTAAAATGGATTATTTAGATTACAATAATCTCTACAGATTGCAAGATGAGGTTATGGAGGTGGTTTTTTCTGTTGAGAATATTTTTTATCTTACAGGAGGAACATGTTTAAGTAGATTTTATGTAGAAAAGCGTTTGTCCGATGATCTTGATTTTTTTACAAATGCTTCCCCCAGATATGCCTTTGCTCTGAGAAATATCAAAGCCAACTTACTGGAAAGATTTGAAGTCAAAGTGGAAGTGGAATCACGGGATTTTGCTCGATTCAGGATAAATAAGATATTGCAGGTAGATTTTGTGAATGATATCCCTTTCAGATATAAGGATATAATTATTACGCCAAAGGGATATCTTATTGATAATGTTGAAAATATTCTTGCCAATAAGATCTCAGCAATAATTGGTAGAGATAATCCTAAGGACGTTTTTGATCTATATTTAGTGTGGAAATATTACCAGTTTAATTGGAGTGACATTATCAAGGCTGCAAGGGAAAAATCTTTGTTTAATAATGATGACTTGATAATTAGATTAACAAGTTTTCCTCATGAACTTCTTGGGACTTTACGTCTTACTGATCGTGATTTTTTAAAAAATTTTGACGAGGATTATAAAAAAATAATCGTAGAAATATTAAACTCATTATCTTAAATTAATTCTTTTTTTAGAAAATAACTCTAAGCACAAATGATTGCTTTATCCCCTATACTTCCTTCAGTAGAAGGTAAGGCCTTATCAAGCCTTACTCTTCTTTCTTAGGTATAATCATTTTGCCAGATCTCTCAAAGAATAAGTAATCCCTGAACCAACTCATCATAACAAGTATTTTGTTTCTAAAACCTATGAGATAGAGTATATGTATAAAGAGCCATAACACCCATGCAATAAATCCAGTCCACTCCATGTTGCCAACTCTTGTAACAGCAGAATTTCTGCCTATTGTAACCATTGCTCCTTTATCTTTATACCTAAAGGGAATCGGCTCCTTTCCATCAATCATTCGCAATATATTCTTTGCGCTGTGAATCCCCTCTTGAGTTGCAACAGGAGCAATCATTGGCAGTGGTCTATCATCTTGCAATAAGAAGGCCATATCCCCACAGATGAATACATTGTCAAGGCCTGCTGGTCTGAGTGTAGAGTCAACCTCTATCCTCATATCTCTGCTTGTTTTGAATTTAAAATCTGTTTTCAAAGAAGATCCCTTTACCCCTGCAGACCACAAAACTGTATTTGTTTTAATTACTAGTCCATTGTTTAAAACAATCTCTCCTTTTTTTACCTGAGATACAGAAGTGTTGAGCAAAACTTTGACATTCATAGACTCAAGCTTCTTTTTAACATACTGTGCAGATTCTTGGGAATACATGCCAAGCAATTGTTTTGCTACATCCACAAGGGTAATCTGGACGTCTCTGTAATCTATCCCAGGAAAATCCTTGCGCAAAGGGCCCTGGACAAATTCAGCTAAAGCACCAGCAAATTCAACCCCTGTAGGGCCTCCGCCTATTATTACAAAATTTAAGCATCTTTTTCTCTCTTCCTCGTTATCACACCATGAGGCCTTTTCAAAGTTAACCAAAACGTGGTTTCTCAGATTAAGGGCATCATCAAGATTTTTGAGAGTAAGGGAATACTTATCTGCTCCTTTGACTCCAAAAAAAGCAGAGACACTACCACAACCAATTATTAAATAGTCATAAGGGATCTCACCTCTTGAGGTAACTACTGTATTTTTTTTAAACTTAATATCAATAACATCTGCCATAAGAAAGTCTATGTTATTTTTTTTCCGGATAAAGGAACGCACTGGATAGGCTATTTGATCTGGCTCAATGAGAGCTGCACCAACTTGATAAAGCAGAGGATTGAAGGTGTGATAATTATTTTTATCTATTAAAGTGACTCTAACATTTTTACCGAAAAAAGCCTTTGTTGCAAAAAGCCCTGCAAAACCAGCTCCTATTATCACTACATGTTGTTTTTCACCTTTCATAAAATTACCTCTAAATAAAGTTTATTCAAATTTTAGTCGCTCAACAACAGAAGCGGCATAATCAATATCTAATTTCATTTCTTCTTTATCCCACTCAATAATTCCACGACTTTTAAGTCTCGATAAAAGCCGTGAAAGGGTTTCTGGAAGAGTTCCAATGGCCTCTGCAATCTCAGCCTTGGATAGATCTATTTTGACTACAGATTTTAATCCATAGTGTTCATTTATGAAGAGAAAAAATCTTTCCTCAACATCGTAGGCGTTTAAAAATGCAACTCTATCTGCCAGATGCCTCATTTTTTTAAAAAGATTACCAACAAAAAATTTTACAAAGTTCTCATCACCGAAAAGCTCCAGAAATAACTGCCGTTTAATAGCAAACAAAACACTATCCCTTTGTGCAACTGCATTTACAGGATAGATTGGTGAATCAAAAAGAATAACCTCTCCAAACATCTCCCCTGGTTTAATGTATCGAAGAACAACCTCTTTGTCGCTATCAGTAGATTTATAAATTCGCACAAGGCCGCTTAAGAGAAAGAAAAATTCATCCCCCCTGTCTCCCTCAAAAAATATAATTTCGTCTTTTGCAAAGTCAAGACTTCTTCCTCTTTTTTCGAGCTTATCTATAATCTCAGGGGAAAGTCCTCCAAAAAAAAGACTTTTGTTGAAAATTTCTTTAGGATCATTAAAAATTTCTTTCACCTTTTACCACTCTTGACTTAGATCAATGCAAATAATTTAAAAACCATTAATAATTCTTACAAATATTTTATGGTGTTAATCCATAAAATAATGTCAGATCATTTTTTAGATGAAAAAGTTAAGTAACGAAAATAAAAAATTTTTATATTAGCAAGTAAAATTTTTCTGGAGGATAAAAATGAAGAGAAATATAATAAGGATTGATGAAGAAAAATGCAATGGATGCGGAAACTGTGTTACAGGATGCCCTGAAGGAGCAATACAGTTAATCAATGGCAAAGCAAAGCTTGTAAGTGAAAACTATTGTGATGGTCTTGGAGCATGTATTGGAGAATGTCCAGAGGGAGCAATTTCAATTGAAGAAAGAGAGGCTGCTGTTTATGATGAGGCAGCAGTCATGGAAAATATAATAAAACAGGGTAGAGAGGTCATTGCCGCACACCTTGCTCATCTCCTTGAACATGGTGAAATAGAGCTTTATGATGAGGCTATTGCTATTCTTGAGGAGAAAGGTATAGATATTCCTCAACAGTCATCTATGGAAATTAAGCATGAATACCATCGTAATCACTCATGTCCTGGAAGTGCAAATCGCTTATTGGACAAAAGAAGAGCAATTCAGTCAAGTTTTTCCCAGAGACAGCAATCAGCCCTTGGACAATGGCCTGTTAAGCTAAAGCTTATATCTCCACAATCAACAATGTTTACAGGAGAAATTGATCTGCTTATATCTGCAGACTGTGCCCCATATGCAGATGCTAATTTTCACCAGGATTTTTTAAATGGTAGAATTATGATGACCTTTTGCCCAAAACTCGATCCCTATATTGAAGAATACAGAGAAAAGCTTCTGGCGATAATATCTAATTATAATATAAAATCTATAACAATTGCAAGAATGGAAGTACCATGCTGCAGTGGAGTTACAGTTTTAGTAAAAGAGGCTTTGCAAAAAAGCGGGAAGAAAATCCCCCTTGAAGAAAAAATAATTAATATAGCTTAAAAACAAGTGAATGTAGTCTATGGGAGGCAACTTTTTGTTCCATGGTTTGTAGAGAAGGAGGATTATATTATATATTTTGCTGTGGTTTTAAGTCTGAGCTTGTTTGTTTGAAGAAGGAGTTACTGCTTTTTGGGAGCGTGTAGTGATATAGCATGGAATATATTTATTAAAGTGCAAATTTTATCCTGTTGCTTTTAGGAAAAAGCTTTTCAATTCACTTGAAGAACTGCAAGCTGATTTAAACCAGTGGCTTATGGAGTATAACGAATATAGTGCTCTCGCTGGGAAGAATGCTACAGCTAAAAGGCCGATGTAGACTTTCAAAGATTCAATACCTCTGGAGCGGGGAGCTATCAACACGGGATATTTATAATCTGATACCGACAGTTATTGGAGAATCAAACTCTATAGTATCTGGTGGCAGGATAACTATTGCTAATAAAAATGGAACTTATGGGCACAATATGATGCAGATTACAACTGATGATAGTATTAAGGTATTTGATACAGGGCGACCAGATAATCCAAATGGTCCAAGAAAACATGGAACGGTTTTTATGTTTTGCTTCAATGTAAGCGGGGAAAAATAGGATAAAAATAAATGAGTAAATCCTCCGAGAAAAAAGATGATTATGCAGTGGTTTGAGATAATTGCTGCAGATAACTCACCAGAGAGCGGCTCAGACATCAAGAGAGCAAGCTTTAACAACACATGGTGTCTTGTGGTAGTGGCTTCAAGATAGAATCTGCCTGAAACTTGATGTAGGTGGAGACCTTACAGTGGAATCACTGCAGGATAAGAGCAAAAACAGTTCGCATACAATAGGTGCAAGCGTGAGCGGCGGTGAGAATGGAGTAAGCGGCGGCGGTGTTAACGCCAACATCTTAAGCGGCAGCAAGAAGTGGGTAACAGAGCAGACCAGCCTTACAGGTGGGAGCGTAGATATATATGTTGAAGACAAGACAACCCTTAAAGGAGCGGTAATAGCCTCCACAACAGGTGACCTTACACTTGACACTGGTAGTTTAGAATATAGAAATATAAAGGACAGGGACAGGTGGAGTAATTTTGGCGGAGGCGGCAATATCAGCGGCGGAGCTGCACCAAACAGTAATTCACAGAGCGTAAGCGCAAACTACGGATTTACAGATAAGAGGCAGACCAACTTTGCCACAATAGGTGAGGGGGAGATAACAGTTAGGGATGGGAAAACAGAACTTAGTAAACTGAACAGAGACACAACCATATCCCAGTATAGTACGCTGAATGCAGGATTGCAGGGAGGATTTACATTGGATACAGCTACGGTGGATCTTGTAGCACATCCGGTTGATACGGTTGTTAATACAGCAAAGGCCGTTGAACAAGGATATGAAGCCGGAAAGAAAACTACAATAGAGACAGCCGAAAAAATAGGGAATTGCTATAAAAGCGTTAATGAAGGTGATGGTCTTACATGGGAGAATCAGGATGAGAGGGTAGATAGGCTTTATGATAAGCTGGTAAAAAAGGATTATATTGAAGATGCTGAAGGCGCTTCAAGTGGCCAGGGATATTCAAATCTTGAAAGAAAAAGAAAAATAGATGAAGGTTATTTAAGTGGATTAAATCCTGGGGATACTGAAAAAATAACTGATCCAGCTAAAATGAATCAGAATTCAAAAGCATTTAAAGAAATTATCGGGTCAGTTTATGATGAACTAAATAATGATATATCACAGATGGATAAAAGTAAACAATATGATGAAATTATTGATAAGAAGAATAAAGTTTTAGAAAAGGCTGAAAATGACTTAAATGATTTAAATCCGGGTACAAAGGAATATAAAGCTCTTGAGAATAAAATATATCAGATAAAATATCAAATAAGCGAAGTGGAAAAATCTGAAGATAATCGTAAAAAAATTATAGATTATATAACAAGTACTCCAAGAGATAAATTTGTTAATGAAACAGCATCAAAGCTATGTTATACTGAAGCTAATTGGGCAATAGGTACGGATAGAGGTAAAGAGAACAGATCTTTTAAAATATTTTACAAAGAGGAATTGATTGCGGGCAATATTGGTTCAGTAGATAAAAGTGGTAAAGCAAATGCATACTATGGGACTGGTGGGTATGAGTGGGCAAAAAAATATGGATTGAACTCAAGTATAAGTGGAAATTATGACACAGCATCAAATAAATATACTTCGCCAGTGAATGAGAATAAAGTTAATGAATTAATAAAAAATAGTCCGGTTGGAACAACTCTGCTTATTTATAAAGATACAAAGAATGTAGGAACTGGTACTCATTGGGTTGAAGCCAAGATTGTAACTGATGGAACAAATAAAGTTTTAATTGATTATGATCATAATAGGGAAGAAAAGAGTACACCTGATAAAGTAATTCTAAAAGATGTGTATAAAATCACAAAATAGGAGTATTTAAATGAAGCGGGTTTTGATATTTTTTTCAATAATAATATTTGCAGGCTGTATGAGAAATTTAATTAGTGTAAACAAAAATGAATTGTTTTCTGCCCAAAAGACAGATAAAGAGATATTGGCAGAAAAGAAATCAGAATTTAAAGATATGCTGTCAATTAGCAGGTCAAGCGGTGATATCAGAGGAATCTGGTACATGAAAAACGCAGATATAAAGCAAATGAGCATTTTCTTGAATTTTGAGATTAAACCTACTACCGGATACTGCATTGAAGTTGCGGGCGATTCAAAAAGTGCTAAAATTTTTTTTACAGTAACGGATAAGATTTTTGATGTTAGAATTGAAAAGATAACAGATACTAAATATGCAATGCTAAATGACAAAAAGAGAAGAGCCTTTGAAGTTATAAATTTATCACATATTATTAATAAAAGTTCAAAAAAGCTGATATGGTTTTTTGATGATTCACAAAAATATAATACAGCAGAAGGCAGTGAACAATTAAAAAATGGATCAAATTATTTTGATTCCTGTACGGAAAATACAGACTATGATTGTACTGTTCAAGGCTGTTTAAAAAGAATTAAAGCTATGGATGATATTGCTGACGCTGAGAGTGAAGGCCCACTTGGTAATGACATCAAATAGGTTTAAGTATTGCCACTATCAAGTCCGCTTTAAGCAAAGAGGTTCTGATAACGGAACACATTATTCCAATCGGTGTGGTGAAGAGTTAATTGTATTTAATTAGAAATATTTTAAAAGTAAGCAATAGACATTAAGTATTTTGAAAACAACAGCATCAGGCGAAAAAAACAAATATCTTCCGCACTGCGTGAGGGATGCGCAGGGTTTAGCCTGCAGGGCCGAAGCGTCTATTAAGGGCGTATCGCGATACGCCCTTAATAGTTTAAAGCGGCAGGGGCACGCCAGTAACCTCAGGCACAACATACTCCAATTCGCATTTAAACGCGTCAAACATAACAATAAAGAGCAAAGAGGACACAACCGTCAGTGGCGGAGTAGTAAGAGGAGATAACGGCCTGAAACTTGATGTAGGTGGAGACCTTACAGTGGAATCACTGCAGGATAAGAGTTCAAATCATTCTTATACAGTTGGGGCGAGTGGTGGAGTTACCACAGATAAGAATGGAGATGTAGCAGGGGGCAGTGGCGGAGTAAATGCCAACCTGTCAAGCGGCAGCAAAAAGTGGGTAACAGAGCAGACCAGCCTTACAGGTGGTAGTGTAGATATATATGTAGAGGATAAGACTACCCTCAAAGGAGCAGTAATAGCATCAGATATAGACAAATTAAAGCTTGACACAGGTAGTTTAGAGTATAGAAATATAAAGGACAGGGACAGAGGGAGTAACTTTGGCGGAGGCGGCAATATCAGC
>Ga0209204_1001985_pt1 | contig 17705 bp, 16 predicted proteins | sample AD_JPNMR2_MetaG_FD_184425 | JGI IMG/M metagenome (GOLD analysis project Ga0209204, IMG submission 184425) | Active sludge microbial communities of municipal wastewater-treating anaerobic digesters from Japan - AD_JPNMR2_MetaG (SPAdes) (version 2) | ecosystem: Engineered > Bioreactor > Anaerobic...
GAAGTAGCAGAGTAATTAAAGGGTGGGGGGAGATAAACTCTCCCCCCATATCTAAAATTTTTTATTATTCTACATAAACCCATACCTTATTCTTGTATTTAGGGTCAAAAGGATCTATTCCCTTTCTTTTAAAGAGTTCACTTATAGTAACAAATTCATATCCTTGTTTCTTAAGTTCTGGGATTATAATATCTAAAGCTTCAGGTGTTGGGTGAGGTTCTGGTTGTACATCATGAAGGAGAGTAATACCTCCATCTCTCATACTTTTAATTATATTCTCTGCGATTTTTTCTGCTGTTCTGTCACATCCTGCCCAGTCATACCCAATGACCCCACTAATAAAAACTTTGTCAATGTTATCAAACATTACTTGTCCTATAGCAAGATTTGGTGGTCTGAAGAATCTTGGAACAGTACCAGTGAATTTTTTAATAACCTCATCAGTTTTTCTTATAGATTCTTTAATCTGGTCAGGGCTCATCTTATCCATACTATCCCATGCCCAAGAATGGTTACCTATTTCACAACCTAAAGCAATCATTTCATCTATTACAGGTTTTGTACTCTCATTTACTAATTGTCCTACTAAAAAGAATGTGGCTACTACATTATGCTTTTTTAGTTTTTCAAGAACTAAAGGAGTAAGTTTTGCGCTGGGACCATCATCAAAGGCAAGGGCACAAAGTTTATTAGGCATTGGATATTCCTCTCCTAAACCTAAATTTAATTGTAATAAGAGGGAAAATAAAAGTACTATTAAGAAAACCGAGAAAGCCTTTTTCATAGGTAGACCTCCCTTTTTCACCCTATGTTTTCTGGATTATATACTAAGGTGGCAGAACCATAAGTCACATATAACCCCTTGAACTCACTATAAGGATAAGATTCTCCCTTCAACTCACCTGAAATTACTTTCTCTACAGCTTTTATTAAATCAAGAATGTATGAATTAGGAACAGGTTTACAGTCTCTTTGAGCTAAATGTCCGTTATATATTTTCTCATATTTATCTATACTCCTTTCTAATTTTTTTAAGGTTTCAAGATAGACTTTTAATGGTGCACATCCAGGAAGATGCATCCATACATGTCCAGCCCCTACGGCATCGCCACTAAAGAGAAGTTTATTTTTCTCATCTAAGAGCACTATAGAACCTGGTGTATGTCCAGGAGTTTCTATAACCTCAAGGATTCTATCTCCAAGATCAAAAATATCTCCTTCTTTAATATCTATAAAATTAGAATAATCTATTTTTATATCAAAAATTTTTATAAGCTCCTGATCTTTTGGGGACATATATACTTTATCAAAAAGATTTGCTTGCATTATGTGATCCCAATGAGCATGGGATATTACTACTTCAATAGGTTTTTCTGTTAATCCCTCTAAAAATCCTTTAAGATTTCCTGTACCCATTCCTGTATCAAATAAAATAGCTCTTTTGATTCCTTCAATAAGATACATACTGTCTTCTCTATAATCGGAGATGTGCCATACTTTAGGTTCTACTAAAGTTGCTTTGTATTCATCAGTTTTCATAATAGCCTCCCCTTTATAAAAAAGATTAAATTTTTTCCTTGACAGTTAATTATAACAAAATGTAAAATAAAAGAAAAGGTTTTTAAAAACGTTTGAAAAGTTTAAAAAGGGGGTGCTTTATATGAAAGGTTCTAAGATCCTATCTCTAATACTCCTCCTTTTTCTTGTTTTGGGGGGTTCTCTCTCAGCAAAAACTTATAATGAAGCACCTTCTCTTGCTGCTTTAGTAAAAGCAAACAAACTCCCACCTGTAGAGGAAAGACTTCCCAAAAATCCTGTGGTTATTCAACCTTATGAAGAGATAGGGAAATATGGAGGAACCTGGAGAAGAGCATGGATTGGGACTGGAGATAGATGGGGAATTGCAAGGATTTCTATTAGTGCAGCTAATCTTCTGAGATGGAGCTCAGATGGATCAAAGATTCTACCTTGGCTTGTAGATAAATATACTGTTTCTAAAGATGGTAGAATTTATACCTTCCATATAAGAGAGGGGATAAAATGGTCTGATGGTGTTCCTTTCACCACCGATGATGTTATATTCTGGTATGAGGATGTTATAAACAACGAAGAATTGACTCCTACTTTTCCTGCTGGATTGATTTCAGGAGGAGAAAAAGCGAAATTTGAGAAGATTGATACTTACACTTTTAGAATTAGCTTTAAGGAACCAAATCCTCTATTTATATATGATATACCTGCTCAAGGTTGGTATATTGATACTACTAATGGTTCTTTATCTTACTATGCTCCAAAGCACTATCTAAAGCAATTTCATCCTAAGTATACTCCTAAGGAACAATTAGATGAGATTGTTAAGAAAGCAGGATTTCAAAAGTGGTATGATCTATTCAAATTTAAAGACGATTGGTTACAAAATCCAGATTTACCTGTAACTGCTCCATGGAAGGTAACAAGTAAGAGCCCTAATGAACCAGTATTTATCATGGAGAGAAATCCTTATTACTTTGCAGTAGATCCTGAAGGGAATCAACTACCTTATATAGATAGAGTTGTACACTATTTAGTGAGTGATCCAGAGATGGTAAATATGAAGGCTATAGCTGGAGAATTAGACATGCAAGATAGACATACAAAACTTTCTAATTATACATTATTCCTACAGAATAAGGATAAAGGGAACTATAGGGTAATTCGTTGGAGATCTGGTACAGGTGCAGATCCTGCAATCTTTCTTAATCAGAATGTAAAGGATCCTGTAAAAAGGAAGCTATTTCAAAATATAAGATTTAGACAAGCTTTGTCTCTTGCAATTAATAGAGATGAAATTAATAAGATGCTATATTTAGGACTTGGCACTCCAATGCAAGCTGCAATACCTAAGGGAGCAGCATATTATGATCCTCTTTGGGAAAAGGCATATGCTGAGTATGATCCAAAACGTGCTAATCTACTCTTAGATTCCATGGGACTTAAAAAGGATCCAAAGACAGGGTTTAGAATTGGACCTGATGGAAAACCCATTGAGCTCATTGTTAGCTTTACCACATATCCTGGAAATGCAAATATGAATGCTATGGAGCTTATAAAGAGTTATTGGGAGGCAGTGGGTATTAAAACCATAGTTAACCAGGTAGATAGAAGTTTATATGTGACTAATTGTAATTCAGGTGATATTGAGATCGGAGTTTGGATAATGGATCGTTGCTCTAACTTCATTTTGAGCCCTGGAAGAATGATAGGAACTATAACTGATGGTCCTTGGGCTCCACTTTATGCAAGATGGTACTGGACAAAAGGAAAAGAGGGAGAAGAGCCTACTGGTGACTTAAAGAAACTTTATGAATTATGGGATCAGGTTAATGTTACTACTGATGCAAAGAAGAGAGATCTTCTCATAAAACAGATGATTGCTTTACATAGGAAGAATATCTGGATTATTGGTACTGTAGGAGCTCTTCCTCAGATTGTTGTGGTTAAAAATAATTTCAAAAATGTTCCCGAAGACTTAATTAGTGATGCCCCTCTGTTCACACCTCTAAATGCTTTCCCTGAACAGTTTTTCATAAAGTAACCCCCTTGATTTAGGGTGGAGACTTATAAGTCTCCACCCTTGCTTTTTTTATACCTCTTTTCATATAATCAACTATAGTTCTTTAAGTCATAAGAAAAGGAGATAAAAATTTGGATAACATTTCTCAATATATCCCTATACTTCTTCCTTTAGTAATTATTCAAGTAATTTTTCAGATAGTATCTCTTGTGGATTTATTCAAAAGACAAAAAGAAGAAATAAGAGGCGAAAGAGTTTTATGGGTTTTTGTTATTCTCCTTATGGGTATATTAGGTCCTGTCTTGTATTTTCTCTTGGGTAGAAAACAGTGAATGTTATTGAAACTTTTAATCTCAGTAAATATTTTAAAGATAAAAGGGCAGTAGATGATCTAAATTTGGAAATTCCTGAAGGGGTAATTTTTGGGTATTTAGGACCTAATGGGGCTGGAAAAACTACTACTATAAAGTTACTATTAAATCTCATAAAGCCTACAAAAGGCTATGCTATTATTCTTGGAGAGAATATAACAAAAAATAAAAATTATTTAAAGAAGGTAGGTTTTCTACCTGATGTACCGAGCTTTTATAACTTTTTTACAGCTCATGAGTATTTAGATACTATTGCAGATATTTTAGGAGTAAATAAGGTAAGGATAGATGAAGTATTGGAAATAGTTGAGCTTAAAAATGAGAAAAGAAGAATTGGCACTTTTTCAAGGGGTATGAAGCAAAGATTAGGAATTGCACAAGCTCTTCTTTCTGATCCTGAAATACTCATTTTAGATGAACCTACATCGGCTCTTGATCCTCAAGGGAGAAGGGAAATTCTTGATCTTGTATCGTCTTTGAAAGGTGAAAAAACTATATTCTTCTCAACTCATATTTTGTCTGATGTGGAGAGGGTTTGTGATAGAGTAGGTATAATAAAAGAAGGAAAACTGATTTTGAATGATGATATTGAAAAGCTCAAAAAGACCTTCTCTAAGAGAGTAATCTTAGTGGGAGTTAACGAAAAATATAAACTTATAGAAAGACTGAAAAAGGAAGATTGGGTGGAAGAGATATCTTTAAGTACTGATGGATTAAAGATTAAAGTTAAAGATATAGAGAAAGCTGGAAAATTAATACCTCAAATTATATCCGAGGAGAATATTTCTCTATATAGATTTGAACTATTAGAGCCCACATTGGAGGAGATATTCCTTGAGGTAGTTCTATGATTTGGAAATTGATGAAAAAAGAGTGGAAAGAATTTCTAAAAACTGGAAGATTATATGTCTTACTCTTTGTATTTTTATTTTTTGGAGTATCAAGCCCAGCTATAGCAAAATTTACACCTGAACTAATAAAAAGCCTTGTGCAGGGGGAGGATTTTCAAGGGTTGATCATTCAAATGCCTCTGCCTACATGGAAAGATTCCTTTCTACAGTTCTTCAAAAATCTTAATCAACTGATCTTTTTTGTATTAGTATTGGTTTTTATAGGAAGTATAGCAGAGGAAAAGAATAAAGGAACAGCTCAAGTAATTTGTGCTCTTGGTGTTGATAGAAAAAAATTTGTTTTATCTAAATTTATATTTCAAACAATTTCAAGTATGATATTTGTTATTTTTAGTTATATGCTTGTAGCGTATTATACCTATTTTCTTTTCTCAGATATAGATATTTACAGTTCCTTCTTTGCTACAATTCTCTACTTAATTTACATTATTTTTGTCCTTTCTCTATCTATATTTTCAAGCTCTATAGGAAGTAGTATTCTTCAAGCAGGCAGTATCTTTTTTGTTGTATTTATTCTTTTAAATATTCTTTCCATCTTTCCTAAATTGCAACCTTATAACCCTATAACTCTTTCTTCTCTCCAAAATAGCTATATAATAAAGGGAGTAATGTGGAGTGAAGCTATAAGACCTATAGTATCTACCTTAATAATATCTATACTTCTTTTGATAAATGCTATATGGCATTTTGATAGAAAGGATCTATGAAATTTATAGTAGGTCAGTTTAACGATTCTTATCCACCAGTGGTAGATGGAGTGGCAAACGTAGTAAGGAACTATGCTTATTGGCTTAATAGGAAACATGGTGAGTGTTATGTCATAACTCCTTCATATCCTGGCTATAAAGATACTGATGATTTTGATGTTATAAGATATTTTTCAGTACCTATGATTCTGCGTCCTCCTTATAGAGTAGGAATACCCTTCTTAGACCTTTCTACTGTCAAAAAGATTGAGAAAATTCCTTTTCATATTATTCATGTACATGCTCCTTTTTCCACTGGTCTATTAGGACTCTATATAGCGAAAAAACATCATATCCCTATAGTAGCTACTTTTCATACAAAATACTATGAAGATATAAAAGCAGCTACAAAATCTGATCTTATAGCTAAGTTAGGAGTAAAACTTATTGTAGAATTTTTTAATAGAGTAGATGAAGTATGGACTGTAAGTAATGCTACTGCTGAAACCTTAAGAGAGTATGGTTTTAAAAAGAAGATTGAAGTTGTGCCTAATGGTACAGATTTTATTCCCCCTGAAGATAAGGAGGTTTATAGAAATAAAATAAATGAATTATATCACCTAAGAGAAGAAGAAACTGTACTTCTTTACGTAGGACAATTAATATTGCAAAAAAATTTAGATATGCTTGTAAGATCTTTAAGGATACTAAAAGATTCTGGAGTTAGTTTTAAAGCAATTTTTGTTGGTACTGGAAAGGATGAGAAATATCTTAAAGATTTAGTTTGTAGCTTAAAATTGAAAGAAGATGTAATATTTCCAGGTAAGATCCTAAATAGAGAGATGCTAAAAGCCTATTATGCAAGAGCTGATCTTTTTATATTTCCTTCTCTCTATGATACTTCTGCGTTGGTGTTACAAGAAGCTTCTGCTTTAGGATGTCCATCTTTAGTAATTGAAGGGGCAACAATTTCTGATGGAATTATAGATGGATACAATGGATTTTTAGGTAAAAATGATCCAGAAAACTATGCACTTAGGATAAAAGAACTTTTGAATAATAAACCTCTTTTGGAAAGAGTAGGGGAAGAAGCTAAAAAAACATTATATAAACCTTGGGAAAATATTGTAGACGAAGTAGCAGAGAGATATCAGGAAATCATAAAAAAGCATAACAGATAAATTTAACATAAATTTAACGATAATTTAAATAATATTTAAATTCTTTTAACATCTTATTAACACGGTTTAGTTATATTTATTATTGAAAAGTTAAGGGTGATTCCGAAAGGAGGTATGAGACAATGAAGGAAGCTTTGAAATATATAGGAGTACCCTTTGAGAAGGATGAAAATAAGACAAAAAAGAATAGAAAATTTGAACATATAAGATTTTTTAAAGAATATAAAAATAATCCTGTCTTAGAGAGAAAATTTGTAGAAGGTGTAAATAGCGTCTTCTTATTCCCTAATAGATAACTTTGAAAAGGAGGGGAATAATAAATTCCCCTCCTGCCTCCCCCCAAAAATAATCTCCTTTTCTATTCAAGAATTTTTTCTAAGAAATCCTTGACCTCTTTTAAAGAATTAAAAACTTTATAAGCTATTTCCATAGTTTCAGAAGAAGGTTTTTTAAAGTCAGGTATTAATATGGGTATCATATTTGCTCTTCTTGCGGCTAAAATACCAGCGTCAGAATCTTCTAATACAATACATTCCTTAGGATACACGTTAAGTTTTTGGGCTGTATATAAGAAAATATCTGGTTCTGGTTTGCTTTTTGGAATTTCATCGCCACATACAATAGTATCAAACTTTTCTTCTATTTTTGCTTTCTCAAGAAGATACTCTGTATTTTTTCTTTCAGTAGAAGTTGCAACTGCCTTTTTAAGATGCTTTCCCTCAAGAAATTGGAGTAAATCCAGTAATCCCTCCTTTAATGGAACTCCATTCTTTTCTATATATTCTTCTGTAAGCTTGATTTTTCGTTTATAGATTTCTTCAAAAGGATGTTCTTTAACAAAGTATTTCTCAAGAATTTCTTTAGTTTTTTGAATGTTTACACCTATGGTTTCTAAAAAGATATCTTCTGTTAAGTTTATTCCAAATTCTTCTCCTGCCTTCTTCCACAAGAAGTATCCAATCCTCTCGGTATCAAACATTAAGCCATCCATATCAAATATAATTCCTTGTACTCTCATGACTTTACTTATCTATCGGTATTAAAGCTTCAAGAAGTTCCTTTCTCCACTCATTTTTAACAGGATCATAAACACCAAAACCAGAACAGAATTCCCAGTATGTCCATGGCCATCCTCTTCTCTCTGCTTCCCTTGCTACAAAGGATGTCCATCTGACACGAGATTCCATGTCTGCCTTACTATAAGCTCCAAACTCTCCTATATGGATTGGTCTCCTATTTTCCTTTGACCATTCCTCTGCTATATTAAAATCTGAAATTACCTGTTGCTTCTCAGCCCAGCTTCCATGCCATTTGGTTCCAAGCCACTGCTCGGAACCACTTGCCCATTCTGCTCCCTGATGAGTAAAGTAGAAGGGATTATAGTAATGCACAGTAACTAAAATATTCTTCTCTTCCTTAGGAATCTTAAGTTTAGAAATACCTGAAATTCCTCCCCATTCTGCTGTCCCTACAAGTACAACCCTATCTGGATTTGTAACTCTTATAACTTTTAATGCTTCTGCTAAAAATTCATTCCAAATATCAGGAGTTAAATTACCATTTGGCTCATTAAGAATCTCAAAAAATAATGTTTTAGGATAATCCTTATATCTTTCTGAGATCTGTTTCCAAATTGAGAGGAATTTTTCCTTTTCTCCTCTTGGATTTTGCATTATTTCGTCATAGTGATGAATATTTATGATTGTTATAAGTTCTTGTTTTAAGGATTCATTTATCACATGATCAACTCTATCAAAGAATTCTTCAGATATCTTATAAGGAGGTTTAGCTTCTGTATGAGCAGACCATTTTATAGGAATTCTTACATGATCAAATCCTGCTTCCTTTATGAGCTTGAAATATTCATCTTTTATTACGACACCCCACTCTCCCTCCTTAGGTGCTTCTAAGGCATTTCCCATATTTACTCCTCTTTGCATAGATACTCCTTCTAATATGGATATCTTATCCATGATTTCTTTCTGACTTTCAACCGTGCATCCTGCTATTGGTAGAAGTAATAAAAATAATACTAAGATTAAGAAGAGTCTCTTCATTGCAGAATCCTCCTTTAATATAAATACTTTATTCCTTGGTTAATAATACTATACTCAGATTATTAAAGTCAATGAAAGGCACTATTTGTATAAGGGATTTACAGAGAAATTTTAAACTTTTAGAGGTAGGCTTAATGATTAATAGTCAAGAAATTTAACTAATTTTATAAAACTATGTCAGTTGTTAAAAAGGAAACAAAGTTTCTACGTTTTCTAATCTAATTAGATGATTTTATAAGGAGATGTCTTATAAAGAAATGTATAGATCTTGCTATTCTTGCAGATACAAATTTAATTGCTCTTTTTAGATCTACTAATTCTTGTGGAAAAGTTCCTAAATCGGATAAGTATAAGATCCTATGAGGGAGGAGAAAATCTTCAGATTGTATTTAATTTATTTTTAAGCTCAGGGCTTATTCCTATAATTATCTGGATAGACATTGTTTCTCCATCTCCTTGTGCATATAAGAGTGCGTCACAATCTGATGAAAGTCAATTAAATAAATGTTAGAAAATTTATCTATTGAAGTAAAGCATGTTGATAAGATAAAATGATTTTATATGAAATTTTAATAGTAGGGTTAAAATTTGTATAGGTGATTAGTCAGGGATAAATCTAAATTAAAAAGAGGGTGTCTACAATGGTTTCTTATATTTTATGGCTTTTTACCTGTTCTTTTACTATAGTGTTACTTTTATATGCACGAAGTTTTTACCTTAAAATGATGATTCTTTTTGTGAATGATTTTAATACAATTAATATATTGGATAAGGTTCTGTTTATAATTCTTTCTTTTGTAGCTTTAGGGGTTATAGTATTTTCTGATGTGTATTATAAAAGAGATAAGAAAAACTTTTGGAGAAGGTTTTCTCTTGTAACAGGTATACAACTTCTTGTATTTTTTGTTTTTCAATATCTTCCTACTATTATTATAGGGGCATATATGAATTGGACTGAAGTTTTAGCTGGGATTTTGGAACTTCTTATTGCAGGAATCTTGATTGCTCTTTCTTTAAAGGATAAAAAGCATAATAACGTTGTAACGCAGTAGTATAAATAATTTAGAAGTAATCCCAGCAAAAGGTAGGATAGATTGGGAATATTCTTTCAAGTTTCTCCAAACTTTCTGTGTTTTTTACATCTATAGTTTTTAATTTATAAGCTTTTTGAGGAGAAAGAATACCTGAGATAATCTGACAGAGAGTTGTTATATTTAAAGATATGTCCCAATTTTCACTTTTTTCTAAATTTCCTTTACCATCTTCTATTTCTAATTCCCATATTCCACTATTCCAGCTTGCATTTGGATCTATTACTTCTATCTTTATTTTTTCTTTCACTTCCATGGGGAAAGGAAGCTCTTTTATGGCTCTTTCTAAGTCTATAATTCTCAACATAAATGTAGGTTCAATTTGACAATTTACTCTTGGATTTGGAAGTATAAAGCTAAGGTCATCTTCCAAAGGATTAGTCCACTCTGCTTCTTGGATACTCATGGATTGACGAGAGAAAAGTCCTAAAAAGCCTTTATAAGCAGAGGTAGATAGATAGATCATCTCTTTTACAACAATCCTGTTTACAGGGGTCCTTTCTATGGTATATAGTACATATCCTTCTTTTTCTTTATCTTCCCATACATATAAATAGGTAAGATCTTTTGTGCCAAAGATAACGCTTTCCCATCTTTCCTCTGTTCTTTTTAAAGGACCTGTAAATTGACATGCAAATTTTTCATATATGTTTTTTACTGTTTTCCAGTCTCCAAGAGGTATTTTCTTTACATTCTCTACCTCTGGAAATTTAGGAAGGTTGTCAGTCTCTATTTTGTATCTTCTTCTAAAACCTGCAAGCTCCCAACCAAAATTTCTATAGAATCCAAAAGAGAAAGGGTATAGAGTAGAGAAGACCATTCCCTTTTCCTTAGAAATTTTTATTGCTTCCGATAGTAGATCATGGACATATTTTTTCCCTCGGTATTCAGGAAGTGTAGCTACTCCTCCAATTCCAGAAAGTGGTAGTGCTTTCCCTCTAATATAGAATTCAAAAGGGACGATACTTAAAACAGAGACTAATTTCCCCCTTTCAAAAGCCCCTATGCAATTTCTAATACTCTTTTCATTTGCCCAAAGGCTTGCTTGTTCATAAGGGATTACAAAGCATTCTCCCCAAAGTTCCGTAAGTTCTTCTATATGTGTAAGATTTAAACGGCTTATCTCCATATGAGTATATTAACATTTTTTTGTATGTAAGTATATAATATATAAAACTCTTAAGGAGGCTACTATTAAGAAAATATTTTTAAATGCACTTATAACTCTGCAAGATTCCCAAAATACAGGTTTTTTCTTTAATTCTCAAGAAGGGTAGAGGTTTATTAGTAATTAAAGAGAAATGGAGGTTAGAGAGATGTTTGATGTTTTAAAGGATATAATCTCAAGGGTTTCTGCAGATTATGCAGATGTCCGGTACGAGGTTATGAGAGAAACCAAAATAGTTATGAATGGTAAAGAACTTTATCAAATTGGATCTAACATAGGAGATGGATTTGTTTTAAGAGTACTTAAGAATGGGGGTTTTGCTTCTATTGCTTTTACTAAGAAGGAGGATATAGATAGGGCTATAAATATTGCTTTAGAAAATGCTAATCTCATGTCAAAACATACAAAAAAGCCTGTGAGATTTACAGAAGTAGAAGTAGTAAAAGATACTTTTATTCCTACCTTAAAAGAAGATCCAAGAGAAATCTCTATAGATGAGAAGCTTGAACTATTAAAGCACTATAACAGTATTCCTCTTAGATTTGAAAATATCACTACTGATATATATTATTTTGAGGTTATAAGAGAAAAATATTTTGTAAGTTCTGAGGGGACGGAGATAAGAGAAGATCTTGTTACTAATGGGATAAGGGGTAGTCTTATAAGTTTTGAGGGAGGAATTGTGCAGAATGTAAGGGTTGGTATTGGAGGAAGTACTGGTTTTTATAAACTTATGGATAGAGAAGATGTTTTTGAGGATAAGACAAAGATTGTACTGGATCTTCTCAAGGCAGAACCTATAAAAGGTGGAGTTTATAATGTAATATTAAATCCTGATATGGCTGGCGTTTTTACGCACGAAGCCTTTGGACATTTTTCTGAGGCAGATCTTATTGAAGATAATCCTTCTATGAGGGAGAAGATGAGGATAGGGGCTGAACTGGGAAATGGTATATTAAATATTATTGATGATCCTACTATGCCTGATCAATTGGGGCATTATAAGTATGATGATGAGGGAGTAAGAGCAAAAAGGACTTATCTTCTTAAAGATGGGGTTTTAGTAGGTAGACTTCATTCCAGAAGGACTGCAGCAGAATTTGGGGAAGATGTTACTGGACATTGTATAGCTGAAGATTATAGGTATGCTCCTATAGTAAGGATGGGGAATATATTTATAGATCCTGGAAAGTCAACATTTGAAGAACTTTTGGAAAGGCTTGGAGATGGATTTTATATCCTTGATGCAAAAGGTGGACAAACTTCAGGTGAGAACTTCACTTTTGGGGCTCAGTATGGATATGAGGTAAAAAATGGGAAAGTTGGAAGGATAGTAAGAGATATAAATATTACAGGAAATCTCTATCAAACCTTAAAAGATATTGTAGATATTGGGAATGATTTTGAGCTTGGAGAGGTGGGAGGATGTGGTAAGGGACAATTAAACATTCGTTCTTGTCATGGTGGACCACATATTCTTGTTAAGAATGTGGTTATAGGAGGTGTGTAATGCTAAATAAATTAATAAGTTTAGCGGAGAAGTATTTTGATGAGTATGAAATATATGAGATGAACTATTCTGTTGACGGTGTCTCTTTTGAGAATAGGGTTTTAAAAGAGATTGAAAGTAAAATTCAGACAGGTATAAGTATAAGAGGAATAAAGGATGGAAAACTTGCCTTTGCTTATACAAAAAATCTTTTAGATCCGGAGGAATTTATTGATAATGCTCTTGCCTCTTTAAAAGGAGAGATAGAAGCTGGCTTCAGTTTTCCTAAAAAATATGATCTTCCTACATTAAATACCTATGACCCTAATATAGAGGATATTACCAATACAAAGTTAGTAGAGGAGTCTAAAAGGGTATCAGAGATATTATATGAAAAAACTAATACTCAGATTAATTTAGGAGCAGGAAAAGGAGTTGTAAGTGTACATATATTAAACAGTAATGGCGTAGATTATCAAACAAAATCTTCCTTCTATAATATTTATGCAGCAGCTATGTATCCTGGATCTTATGCATCAGTGGATAGATTAATTGCTGATAAGAAATTTAAAGAGTTTTCTAAAGAAGATATAGATTATATAACACTACTTTTTAATAATTCAAAGAGGGAAGTAAAGCCAAAAGGTGGAAGGATGAAAGTACTCTTCCTACCTGATACCATGTATGTTCTTATATGGAGGCTTGTATCTGCAACTTGCGGAAGGAATATTTATGAAAAGACATCTCCTTTGATAAATAGATTAGGAGAGAAAATTTTTGATTCCTCTCTTACTATTTATGATGATCCCCTTAATGATGATTTCCCAGATGCCAGAAGCTTTGATGATGAAGGGGTAGCATGCAGATTTCTCCCTATTGTAGAAGATGGCGTTTTGAAAAACTTTTATTATGATCTTTATTATGCTGCAAAATTAAATACAGAGTCCACTGGGCATGGGTATAGAGAAGGAGATGAAAGTATAAGAGAAAGACCTTCACCTTCTTTACATCATCTATTTGTAAAACCTGGGAAAAGTAACTTTTATGATATGATTAAATCTATGGATAAGGGTGTTATAGTGCCAAGTGCTTTAGGAGCTCATAGTGGAAATATTCTTAATGGAGACTTTTCTATCGGGCTTGCTCCTGGATTATATGTAGAAAATGGTGAGATTGTGGGACATATAAAGGATTCTATGGCAGCTGGAAATATCTATGAGGTTATGAAAAATGTGGTTGATATTGAGAATAGAGTATATCTTTCTAATATGGGGATATTTCCTTCTGTTATTTTTGAAAATGTTAGTGTGGCTATAAAAGAATAAACTAATAGGAGGTGAATATTATGTATGTCGCTGATCCTAATAGGTATCAGGAGATGATTTATAGAAGATGTGGAAAGAGTGGCTTAAATCTTCCTGCAGTTTCCTTAGGACTCTGGCATAATTTTGGATATAACTATACTTTTGATAATATGAGAGACATTGTTAAAAAAGCTTTTGATATGGGAGTGACCCATCTTGATCTTGCTAATAATTATGGACCTCCTCCTGGGGCTGCTGAAGAGAATTTTGGAAGAATTCTTAAATTTGATCTAAAACCCTATAGAGATGAGATTATTATCTCTACAAAAGCTGGTTATAGAATGTGGGAAGGACCTTATGGGGATTTTGGATCTAAAAAGTATCTTATATCAAGTCTTGATCAAAGTTTAAAGAGAATGAATCTGGATTATGTGGATATTTTTTATCATCATAGACCAGATCCTGAAACTCCCATAGAGGAGACTATGGAAGCTTTGTATCAAATAGTACGTCAAGGGAAAGCGTTATATGTAGGTATATCTAATTATGGTCCTAAGGAGACAAAAATTGCTTATGAAACCCTGTCCAAAATGGGTATAAAATTAATTGTGAATCAAATATGCTATAACATGTTTGTTAGAGAGCCTGAAAAGGGGTTGTTTAGTACATTGGAAAATCTTGGAATGGGAGCTGTTATTTACTCGCCTCTTGCTCAAGGACTTCTTACTGAAAGATATCTTTATGGAATTCCTGAAGACTCTCGGGTCAGAAAATCAGGAGTATTTTTAAAAGAAAGTGATATTACTCCTGAGAAGATTGAAAAGGTTAGAAAACTTTCAGAGATTGCAAAGGATAGAGGACAATCTGTATCTCAGCTTGCTTTAGCATGGATTCTAAGGAATAAAGTGGTAGCCTCGGTAATTGTGGGAGCAAGTAAGCCTTCTCAAATAGAAGAAAATATCAATTGCATTAAAAATTTGAGCTTTACTGGAGAAGAGCTGAAGAAGATAGAAAATATTTTAAAAGGATAATCTTATGGGGGGACAATTTGTCCCCCCTTCTTCATTTAATTTTCTTCAAGGATTACATTGTCAAGGTAAATGGTAGTTGCTATACTCTTTTCGCTTATTTTTCCCATATCAAATACTATGATGTGGGCATCTTTTGCGGGAGTAAATTCCCAGGTGTAAGTCTGCATATCAGTAGTAAGATCAAATACTTGACTTGATATAATTTCCCATGTCTGGTCTTGAAGGGCTCTTACTTGTAAATCTCTTGGCTCATCAGCTTTTGCATCAAAGGATAATTTATATGTTTTGTTTGCTTGGATAGGAACATGTTGCCCAAACTGAATGTGCCAGAAAGCATCTCCTGGGGTCTTGATTTTTACATAGAACACTCCATTTTTTGCTCCGTAGTCTTCAACCTCTGCAGTTCCCTGAATTGTTATATACCATGGGGCTGGAGCAGAGAAGAAAGCAGGTTCTTCAAAGAGACCGAGTTTAGTTACATTTACTACTTTTGCAGTTCCTTCTGGAGTTTTAACTTCTACAACTCCTGGTGCAGTCTCTGTAGTCTGAGCAGGTTCTCCTGCACATCCTGCAATAAATAGGCAAAATACAATAAGAAGTAACCCTACGTAAAATCTCTTCATAATGTAACCCCCTTTTTAATATTTTTGTAAAAGGTTACAGAATATTTAAAAAAGTAAAAATGATGAAGATAGTTAATTAACACCTCCCTTTCGGATAAGCATATTAATACCTTGATATCAGTATAATATGCTTTTCCATATCATGCAATATTATTATAAATAAAAATTATGGTGATATTTTTGTAACTGGTTTACAAATTTTTATATAAAATTTGAGATGGCATTAAAATTGTTTTTTGATATAATTATCTCTGTTTATGGATAAGAATAGTATTTTACAAAGAATAAAGAGGCTATTTATAAGGCAAAGTGTCTCAGAAGCAGCAATCCTTATAACCATTCTTGCGGCTATAAGTAAGGTTATTGGATTCTTAAGAGAGATGATGATTGCTGCCTTCTTTGGCGCAAAGAAGTTTACTGATAGCTTCGTAGTAGCAAATGCAGTACCAGGAGTCTTAGCAGGATTAGTTTCAGGAGCATTATCGTCCGTTTTTATTCCTCTTTATGCAGAATGGAGAGAAAAAAAAGGTAAGGAAGAAGCAGAAAGATTTGCTGGAATTTTACTTTCAAATATATCAGTACTTCTTTTTTTAATGACAATACTTTCTTATTTTATTGCACCTTATATTATTGATATATTAGCGCCAGGTTTTAATGAGGAAACAAAAAATCTTACTCTGAATTTTACCTATATAATGCTTCCTGGTATTATCTTTTGGGGAACATATGGCATTATTGCAGGTATCTATAACTCCCAAAAAAGCTTTGTGATACCTAATATTGCAGGTGTTTTAGGGAATGCTGTTTTTATTCTCTGTATCTTTCTTTTTCACAATAAAATTGGTGCATACATACTTCCTTGGGGATATTTAGCTAATGTAATATTTCAATATTTTCTTCTTCTTCCAGGTTTAAGGAGAATTCATTTCAAACTTAGAGGAGAGGTAAATTTTAGATATGAGGGTATGAAGAAAGCTCTATACTTAATAGGTCCTATCCTTTTGGGACAGAGTATGGGGATCCTTAATATGGCAGTAGATAGAATCTTTGGATCTTTTCTTCCTGAAGGAAGTATATCAGCATTAAATTATGCAAGCAGGATTTACCATCTTCCTATAAATTTATTTGTAAATGCTGTAGCTACAGCAATCTATACAGAATTTGCTTTTAATGCTCAAAGTAATAATATGGATAGTCTTAAGTCTTCTATGGAGAAAAGTTTAAGAGCTGTTCTTTTCTTCGTTATCCCTTCCACTTTTGGATTTACCTTATTAGCAAACCCTATTGTTCGCCTTGCTTTTCAAAGGGGAGCTTTTGATGCCCTTGCCACTCAAAGAACTGCAGAATGTTTAATTTTTTATTCCATAGGTCTTACATTTATGAGTATTAATCCAATAATGGTAAGAGCCTTCTATGCTCTTCATGATACCAAAACTCCCACTATTAATTCTATGATAGCCCTTTTATCTAATATAGTTCTAAACTTCTTATTTATAAGACCTCTTGCTCATAAAGGTCTTGCTCTTGCTACTTCTATAGCATCTATAATTTCAACGATTCTTCTTTATAGATCATTGAAAAAGAAAATCCCAGAACCTTTTTCCAAGGATATGATGAAAAACATATTGAGATTTGTGTTTGGGGGTATATTGATAGGAGTTCTTGCTCTTATCTCCTTTAATCTGTTAAGTGTGTATCTTTCAAAAGGTCAGATAACTTTTGCAATCTCTCTTCTTTTCTCTGTAGGAATAGCAGCACTTTTTTATCTCTACTTAGGGAATAGATGGAAGATAGAAGAAGCAAAAAGGATATTTAATATTATAAAGAAGAATCTTGAAGTTATTACTCATTTTTTAAGTTTAAAGTAAATTCAAAAAATATTTAATCTCTATCTATAATCTAAGATCTAAGAATATTAAGTAGCTCTACTATTAAAAAATTCATTTGTGGATAAATTTTCCCTATAAAAAAGAAAAACCCCCTGAGAGGGGGGACTCAGGGGGAGGGGGGTGAGAGGGGGAGGTGTCAATGTTGATTAACACTCTCTACAATTTAAGACTTTATTACTTCTTTTTTATTCCAAAAAATCCTTTTTCAGTTCTGCGACTCTTTTTACAAATTTATCGTAAATAAACTACCAAATATTAAAAGGTATGTCAATAAAAATGGGTTAAACTTATATTAATTATTTTAAAAATTTGTTAATCACTATAACTTAAATTTTACCTATTTAGCTTCTT